>OIWO01001476.1_pt1 | contig 19161 bp, 16 predicted proteins | sample 1587641 | NCBI WGS metagenome assembly OIWO01 (sample SAMEA3888924, study PRJEB22519) | human gut metagenome | biome: human gut; feature: human-associated habitat; material: faeces | place: Denmark | collected 2010
ATCCCGCTAACGCCCGCAACCTCAATTTCTGCGGGATCGGCTCGTCCGGCTCCGGCAAGACCCGCTTTTGGCTCACGCCCCAGCTCCTGCAAGCCCATTCTTCCTATGTGGTGGTAGACCCCAAGGGCGGCGTGCTGGGGCAGGTCGGCTCGTTTTTGCAAAAGCGGGGCTACAAAATCAAAGTGTTCAACAGCATTGATTTTTCAAAATCCATGCACTATAACCCGCTGGCGTATATCAAGACCGAGGCGGACATTCTAAAGTTTGTCAACGCCCTCATTTCCAACACCAAGGGCGCGCGCCCAGATAGGGCGTAGTAAGAAGTAGAATCAGGCACTACCAACTCAGATAACAGTGGAAACGACCCGCCTAACCGATAGGCGAAAGCTGATGCGGGACCATAGCATGGCGGGAAAGCGATAAGTTGCTCTATACACAAGAGCACGACTGAATTGCTACGTTAAGCGGATATGAGGATAGAACTACTGAATGTTGAATGCGAGTTTCAAGTCCCCGTTGTGTTCGGGCGGAGGAATGTGTATGTAACCACCGTAGATACGGCGGCATCAACCTCTGACATGAATAACATTGCGTTTCGCCTTTGCGCGATGGGTTATCAATCAATTCATGTGACAAGCCAGAGAACTGGAAATAACGAAACGAAAGCGTATCCGACAATCCGCATTTGCCTACTTATTACGCTAACTGGGGATTGCCTAAGTCGGAATGCTCAAACGAGCTATGCGAAATGCCCCCTGTGGGTGATAAATCCCAAGCCCTCGAAAGGCAAGGGAGATGACGCTGAATATCCGATACGGCAACGGAGTTCTCATAGTAGTCCTGTGGGAAGTAACGACTCTCACGGAATATATCCTGTATTCCAGACGAAGGAGAACAGTTATTGCATTCCAAAATTGAAATTTGATTAGGGAGGAAAGCCTCAAATGCAACCAACAATCGAGATTTTGGATAGAATCAGAAAAAATTCAAGGGACAACAAAGAAGAAATCTTCACAAGGCTCTACCGCTATCTATTAAGACCCGACCTGTATTATCTTGCGTACAAAAACCTCTACGCCAACAAGGGCGCAGGAACAAAAGGCGTGAATGACGACACAGCTGACGGATTCAGCAAGGAAAAAGTTGATCGGATCATCCAATCTCTGGCTGACGGAACCTATGCTCCGAATCCTGTTCGCCGCGAGTACATCCAGAAAAAGCAGAACAGCACAAAAAAGCGTCCTCTTGGAATTCCTACCTTTACGGACAAGCTGGTGCAGGAAGTATTGAGAATGATATTAGAATCGGTCTACGAGCCAATCTTCTCAAACAATTCTCACGGCTTTCGTCCCAACAGGAGCTGCCACACTGCGCTGAAATCCTTGAAAAGAGAATTCTCAGGCGTGTCGTGGTTTATTGAGGGCGATATTAAAGGCTGTTTTGATAACATCGACCACCGAGTTTTAGCAAACGTCATAAACGCCAAGATTAAAGACGCACGGCTGATTCAGCTCATTTGGAAATTCCTAAAAGCCGGTTATATGGAGGACTGGCAATACCATGCTACCTACTCCGGCTGCCCACAGGGCGGAATCGTTTCGCCCATACTCGCAAATATCTACCTGAATGAGCTGGACAAGTTCGTGGAAAAGACCGCCAAGGAGTTCTATAAAAGCAGGGACAGACACCATACCCCGGAATACGATAAGGTCACATGGCAGATAAAGAAGGCTCAAAAACAGCTGAAAACTGCAACAGGTCAGGAAAAAACAGCTTTGTTGCAGAAAATCGCCCAACTAAAAGCAGTCATGCATAAAACGCCCTGTATGTCCAAAACGGATAAAGTCATCAAATACATCCGTTATGCTGACGACTTCATTCTTGGCGTGAAGGGCGATAAAGCGGACTGTGAGCGTATCAAGAGACAGCTGTCCGACTTCATCAGCCAAACCCTGAAAATGGAGCTTTCAGAGCAAAAGACACTCATTACGCACAGTAACCAGTATGCAAGATTTTTGGGTTATGACATCCGTGTGAGGAGAGACCAGAAGCTAAAGCCGCACGGAAACCACGTTTCCCGCACGCTCAACGGGTCTGTTGAGCTGTGCATTCCGTTTGCGGACAAAATCATGCCTTTCCTGTTTGGGAAGTCGGTCATCCGGCAACTGCGCGACGGGACAATAGAGCCTATCGCAAGAAAATATATCTTTCGGTGTACGGATTTGGAGATTGTATCAACGTACAACTCTGAGCTGCGCGGTATTTGCAACTATTACAGTATAGCCAGCAATTTCAACAAGCTTCAGTATTTTGAATATTTGATGGAATACAGCTGCCTGAAAACTCTGGCTGGAAAGCATGAGAGCACCAGCAGAAAAATAATCCGCAAATACCGTGACGGAAACGGCGGCTGGGGTGTGCCCTACCAAACGAAAGCAGGAATAAAGCGCCGCAGCTTCGCAAGGTTTATGGACTGCAAAAATACAGACCTCTGGACAGATAAAATCATAGACTTTGCAATCGCACACGTCGGTTCCAGAACGTCATTTGACGATAGGCTGTCCGCCTGCGTGTGTGAGCTGTGCGGAAAGACCAATGTACCGCTGGAAATACACCATGTAAATAAGGTGAAGAACCTCAAAGGAAAACAACTGTGGGAGCTTGCGATGATAGCGAAAAAGCGAAAAACACTTGCGGTGTGCAAGGACTGTCATCACAAGATTCACCACCCTTGAACGACACTGATTTGAAGCAATAATGGCGAGCCGGATACATCGAGAGGTGTACGTCCGGTTCTGGGAGGGGTTTGGGCAAACCTACGGCAGTAATGCCGCAAGGCGGCTCATTCCTACTCTACGAGGGCAAGGCCGGGGACGATTTCTGGGTCAAGGCGGAGACGCTTTTGTACTGCGCGCTCATCGGCTACATCCACTATGAGGCCCCGGTGGAGGAACAGAATTTCTCCACCCTCATCGAGTTCATCAACGCGATGGAGGTGCGGGAGGATGACGAGGAGTTCAAAAATCAGGTGGACCTGATGTTCGACGAGCTGGAAGCCAGAAGCCCCAACCACTTTGCGGTGCGGCAATACAAGAAATACAAGCTGGCGGCGGGCAAAACCGCCAAGTCGATTTTGATTTCCTGCGGGGCACGGCTTGCCGTGTTCGATATTGCCGAGCTGCGGGAGATCACCTCTTACGATGAGCTGGAGCTGGATACCCTGGGAGACCGGCGGACGGCCCTGTTCCTCATTATGAGTGATACCGACGATAGCTTTAACTTCCTGATCTCCATGTGCTACACCCAGCTGTTCAACCTATTGTGCGAGAAAGCCGACGATGTGTACGGCGGGCGGCTGCCGGTCCATGTGCGGTGCCTCATCGACGAGTGCGCCAACATCGGCCAGATCCCCAAGCTGGAAAAGCTGGTGGCTACCATCCGCAGCCGGGAGATTTCCGCCTGCCTGGTCTTGCAGGCACAGAGCCAACTCAAGGCCATCTACAAGGACAACGCCGACACCATCATCGGCAATATGGACAGTTCCATCTTCCTGGGCGGCAAGGAGCCGACCACATTGAAGGAGCTGGCCGCCGTGCTGGGCAAGGAGACCATCGACACCTACAACACCGGCGAGAGCCGAGGGCGGGAAACTTCCCACTCGCTCAACTACCAGAAGCTCGGCAAAGAGCTGATGAGCCAGGATGAGCTGGCCGTCATGGACGGCGGCAAGTGCATCCTCCAGTTGCGCGGGGTGCGGCCGTTTCTGTCGGACAAGTACGACATCACCCAGCACCCCAACTACAAGTACACCGCCGACGCCGACCCGAAAAATGCGTTCAGCATTGAAGATTTCCTGCGGGCCAGGCTGAAGCTGAAACCCAACCAGGTCTGCGACGTGTATGAGATCGACGCCGCAGCCGACGATTGATGTTCCGCTGTGAAGGGAGTGATTGTATCTACCCGCCACAACCGCCCCGGACGGGGCCATCGGCGTACAAAGCGGACGATCTCTATCAAAAAATGAAAAAGGAGGAAGGCCGGAATCAAGCCCCCGGAAACCGGGCGGCGATCATCCGGCTTTTGTATGCCTATGAACCATGACTAAATCAAACTTTTCAAACTGATTCCGGCCAACTTTATTTATGGAATTTTTCAATCAGGCAATCACCGTTCTCCAGACCCTCGTTATCGCCCTCGGTGCCGGTCTCGGCGTGTGGGGTGTCATCAACCTGCTGGAAGGTTACGGCAACGACAACCCCGGCGCGAAGTCGCAGGGCATGAAACAGCTGATGGCCGGCGCGGGCGTCGCCATCGTTGGCATGGTCCTCGTACCGCTGCTGTCCGGCCTGTTCACCGTCTGATCGTACCCCGCTGAAATCCTCGTCCCCTCCCGCGCACAGCGGGAGGGGCTGAAAGGAGGTTTGACACCGTATGGATTTCTTATTGGATGCCCTGACCAACTGGCTGAAAGAGATGCTGGTGGGCGGTATCATGGGAAACTTATCGGGGATGTTCGACAGCGTAAATCAGCAGGTCGCGGATATATCCGTACAGGTGGGCCAGACCCCGCAGGGGTGGAACGGCAGCATTTTCAGTATGATCCAGAACCTCTCCAACTCCATCATGGTGCCGATTGCTGGCGTGATCCTGGCCATCGTGATGACGCTGGAGCTGATCCAGATGATTACCGACCGCAACAACCTGCATGACATGGACACCTGGATGATCTTCAAATGGGTGTTCAAATCCGCCGCCGCGATTTTGCTCGTCACCAACACCTGGAACCTCGTCATGGCCGTGTTCGACATGGCCCAAAGCGTGGTGGCCCAGGCGTCCGGCATCATCGGTTCGGACGCTTCCATCGACATCTCCGCTGTTATGACCGATATGGAGTCCCGGCTGATGGATATGGACCTGGGGCCGTTGTTCGGCCTGTGGTTCCAGTCGCTCTTTATCGGCATTACCATGTGGGCGCTGTATATCTGCATTTTCATCGTCATTTATGGCCGTATGATCGAAATTTACCTTGTCACGTCGGTGGCCCCCATCCCGATGGCGACCATGATGGGCAAGGAATGGGGCGGCATGGGCCAGAACTACCTGCGCAGCCTGCTGGCTCTGGGCTTCCAGGCATTTTTGATTATCGTCTGTGTAGCGATCTACGCCGTACTGGTGCAGAACATCGCCACCGAGGAGGACATCATCATGGCGATCTGGAGCTGTGTGGGTTATACGGTTTTACTGTGCTTTACGCTCTTTAAGACCGGAAGCCTTGCAAAAGCCGTATTTCAGGCTCATTAAGGAGGATACATGAAGAAATATCAAATTATTTATGCTGATCCACCTTGGAGATACCATGTATATTCAAAAAAAGGAATGGGGCGAAGCGCAGAAAGTCACTACCCCACTATGAGTGTTGACGATATTTGCGCCTTACCTGTTGGTGATTTAGCAGACAAAAATTGCGTGCTTTTTCTTTGGGTGACAAATCCTTGTTTACTGGAAGGGATTTCTGTGCTTCGCGCATGGGGATTTACCTATAAGACAATCGCTTTTGCTTGGGTGAAGCAAAACAAAAAAGCAGATAGTCTATTTTGGGGAATGGGATATTGGACTCGCTCAAATGTGGAGTTTTGTATCTTAGCTACCAAAGGGAACCCCAAACGAATTAACGCAGGTGTTCATCAAGTTATTCTTTCTCATATTGAGGAACATTCCAAAAAGCCACATGAGGTAAGAGAACGAATTGTGCAGCTTATGGGTGATTTGCCGCGTATTGAGCTGTTCGCCAGACAAGCCACACCTGGTTGGGATGTATGGGGCAACGAGGTGGACAGTTCTGTTTCATTTTCATAAAGGAGGGAGTTTCTATGGCCTATGTACCTGTACCCAAAGACCTGACCAAAGTCAAAACCAAGGTTGCTTTTAACTTAACCAAGCGGCAGCTGATCTGCTTCACGGGCGGAGCGCTTTTGGGCGTACCGCTGTTCTTTCTGCTCCGTGGCTCTGCCGGGAACAGCACAGCGGCCCTGTGTATGATGCTGGTTATGCTGCCCTTCTTTCTGCTGGCGATGTACGAAAAGCATGGCCAGCCGTTGGAAAAGATTGTGGGCAATATCATCCGCGTCACGGTGATCCGTCCCAGGCAGCGCCCCTACCGCACCAATAACTTCTATGCCGTGTTGCAGCGGCAGGCAAATCTCGACGAGGAGGTGTCACACATTGTTTACGGCAATCAAAAACTGGCTGCACCGGCTGTTCGGAAAAAACGAGGAAAAAGCTGTGCAGCCGGTCAAAACAAAGAAAAAGCTGTCCCGCGCCGACAGAAAGCAGATTGAAGCTGCCATTGCCCGCGCTAACCGCACGGACAAAAAGGAAAAATCCGCGCAGGACAGCATCCCTTATGAACGGATGTGGCCGGATGGTATCTGCCGGGTATCAGACGGTCACTACACAAAAACCATTCAATTTCAGGACATCAACTATCAGCTTTCACAGAACGAGGATAAAACCGCGATCTTCGAGGGCTGGTGCGATTTCCTCAACTACTTCGACAGCTCGATTCAGTTTGAGCTGTCTTTTTTGAACCTTGCAGCATCGGAGGAAACCTTTGCCCGCGCCATCAACATCCCCCTTCAAAGGGATGATTTTGACAGTATCCGGGTGGAGTACACCACCATGCTGCAAAACCAGCTGGCAAAGGGCAACAACGGCCTTATCAAAACCAAGTATCTCACCTTTGGCATTGACGCGGACAGCATCAAGGCGGCCAAGCCCCGTCTGGAGCGCATTGAGACCGACATTCTCAATAACTTCAAGCGGCTGGGCGTAGCGGCGGAAACGCTGGACGGCAAAGCGCGGCTTGCCCAGCTGCATGGTATCTTCCACATGGATGAGCAGCTGCCGTTCCGTTTTGAGTGGGACTGGCTCCCCGCCAGCGGCCTGTCCACCAAGGACTTTATCGCCCCCAGCTCCTTTGAGTTCCGCACCGGCAGTCAGTTCCGTATGGGCAAGAAATACGGGGCTGTTTCTTTTTTGCAGATTCTCGCACCGGAGCTGAATGACCGGATGCTGGCTGATTTCCTGGATATGGAATCCAGCCTGATCGTCAGCCTGCATATCCAGTCGGTGGATCAGATCAAGGCCATCAAGACGGTCAAGCGGAAAATCACCGATCTGGATAAATCCAAAATTGAGGAGCAGAAAAAGGCGGTCAGAGCAGGATACGACATAGACATCATCCCTTCCGACCTTGCCACTTATGGTGTTGAGGCCAAAAAGCTCTTGCAGGATTTGCAGAGCCGCAACGAGCGAATGTTCCTTGTGACATTTCTGGTGCTGAACACGGCGGATAACCCCCGCCAGCTGGACAACAATGTGTTCCAGGCATCCAGTATCGCACAGAAATACAACTGCCAGCTGACAAGGCTGGACTTCCAGCAGGAGGAAGGGCTGATGAGTTGCCTGCCCTTGGGTATCAACCAGATTGAGATCCAGCGCGGACTGACCACCAGTTCCACGGCAATCTTTGTGCCGTTCACCACCCAGGAATTATTCCAGAACGGCAAAGAAGCTCTGTACTATGGCATCAATGCTCTGTCCAACAACCTCATCATGGTGGACAGAAAGCTGCTGAAAAACCCCAACGGCCTGATTCTCGGTACGCCGGGTTCCGGTAAATCTTTCAGCGCCAAGCGCGAGATCGCCAACAGCTTTCTGCTCACTTCGGATGATGTCATCATCTGCGACCCGGAGGCGGAATATGCCCCTCTGGTGGAGCGTCTGCATGGACAGGTCATCAAGATTTCGCCCACTTCCACCAACTACATCAACCCCATGGATTTGAACCTGGACTATTCGGACGATGAAAGCCCGCTGTCCCTCAAGTCTGACTTTATTCTCAGCTTGTGTGAGCTGATCGTGGGCGGTAAGGAGGGCTTGCAGCCGGTGCAGAAAACCATCATCGACCGCTGTGTGCGTCTGGTCTATCAGACTTACCTCAATGACCCGCGCCCGGAGAATATGCCCATACTGGAGGATCTGTATAACCTGCTTCGGGAACAGGAGGAAAAGGAAGCTCAGTATATCGCTACGGCCCTTGAAATCTATGTAACCGGCTCCCTCAATGTGTTCAACCACCAGAGCAATGTGGACATCAACAACCGCATTGTCTGCTATGACATCAAGGAACTGGGCAAGCAGCTTAAGAAAATCGGTATGCTGGTGGTACAGGATCAGGTGTGGAACCGTGTTACCATTAACCGTGCCGCCCACAAGTCCACCCGTTACTATATCGACGAGATGCACCTGCTTTTGAAGGAGGAACAGACCGCTGCCTATACGGTGGAAATCTGGAAGCGATTCCGTAAATGGGGCGGTATTCCGACAGGTATTACCCAGAATGTCAAAGACCTTTTGAGCAGCCGCGAGGTAGAGAACATCTTTGAAAACTCCGACTTCGTGTATATGCTCAACCAGGCAGGCGGAGACCGTCAGATTCTCGCCAAGCAGCTGGGCATTTCCACGCACCAGCTTAGCTATGTGACCCACTCCGGTGAGGGCGAGGGCCTGCTGTTTTATGGCTCTACAATCCTGCCTTTCGTGGATCACTTCCCGAAGAATACCGAGCTTTACCGCATTATGACCACCAAACCCCAGGAACTGAAAAAAAGGAGGATGAATGATGATGAACCCCAACATTTTGAATCAAAACCCGTTGATGTTTTTTGACAGGGCGGTAAATGCCCAGCGCAGCCAGCTGCTTACGGTCATGGCCGATGCGGTAAGTGAGTGCCGCACGGCGGCAGATCAGGCAGCCGAACTGAATGAGACCGGTCAGGTGGGGCTGCTCCGTCTGGCAGAGGTCTGGAGCACCATCCGTGCCAAGGAAGGTATGGGTGGTCTGGTTCTGGAAGGAACCGAAGCGAAAATCCTGTCCGATGTGGTGGCACAGTTTTACGCCTACCTGTCCGGTTGTATGTTCAACGATCCTGTGGGAATGGCCATTTATGCAGAGCTGCACTACATGATGTCCTCCCTCATGCTGGGAGAATGGTTTGAATAAGGAGCCGCGCCTGCGCTTTACTGATGAGGAACGGTCTGACCCTGCACTGGAAAAGCCGATCCGTAAAGCGGAGAAAGCTGCGGCCAGAGCAGATAAGGCGCAGGCCAATATCCCAAAGAAAAAGGTCAGGCAGACGGTCATCGACCCGGATACCGGAAAAAAGACCTCGAAGCTGACCTTTGAGGACAAGAAAAAGCCACCCTCCAAACTTTCTCAAGGGGTCAAGGAAGCTCCCGTCCATCTGGTTGTGGGCAAGCTCCACAAAGAGATCCGGGAAACAGAACAGGACAATGTGGGCGTGGAAAGCGCCCACAAGTCCGAGGAAGCGGTGGAGACCGGCGCTTATCTGGTGCGGGAGGGCTATCGCAGCCACAAGCTGAAGCCGTACCGCAAAGCAGCACAGGTAGAGCGCCAACTGGAAAAGGCAAATGTAAATGTTCTGTACCAGAAATCTTTGCAGGAAAATCCCCAGTTTGCCAGCAATCCACTTTCCCGCTGGCAGCAAAAGCAGGCCATCAAAAGGCAGTATGCCGCCGCCAAACACGCCGGTCAGACTGCCGGAAATACCGCCCAGGCCGCATCCAAAACCGGAAAAGCCGCAAGGACGGTAAAAGAAAAGGTACAGCAGGCAGGGGCATTCGTCATGCGCCACAAGAAGGGTTTCCTGATGGCAGGGGTTTTGTTCCTCATTACCTGTATGCTGATGAATACCATGTCCTCCTGCTCCATGATGGCGCAGAGCATCGGTTCCGTTCTCTCCGGCACCACCTATCCGTCGGATGACCCGGAAATGCTGGCGGTGGAGGCAGATTATGCAGCCAGAGAAGCCCAGTTGCAGGAGGAAATCGACAACATTGAAAGCAGTCACCCAGGGTATGACGAGTATCGCTATGACCTTGGTATGATCGGCCATGACCCTCATGAGCTGGCAGCATTTCTCTCTGCCGTCTTGCAAGGCTACACCCGGCAGAGCGCTCAGGCAGAGCTGGCGCGTGTGTTTGCAGCACAGTATCAGCTGACGCTTACTGAGGAAGTGGAGATTCGCTACCGCACGGAGACCTCCACCGACCCGGAGACCGGTGAGACCACCTCAGAAGAAGTTCCCTATGAGTATTACATTTTGAATGTGAAACTCGCCAGCAAGCCCATTTCCGCTGTGGTGTCGGAACTTCTGACCCCGGAGCAGATGAAAATGTATCAGGTCTACCGGCAGACCATGGGCAATAAGCCGCTGTTGTTTGGCGGCGGCTCCCCTGATACCAGCGGCTCGGAAGATCTGTCCGGTGTGCAGTTCATTAACGGTACCCGCCCCGGCAATCCTCAGCTGGTGGAACTGGCCAAGCGTCAGGTGGGCAATGTGGGCGGCTATCCTTATTGGAGCTGGTATGGCTTTGACAGCCGCGTGGAGTGGTGCGCCTGCTTTGTATCCTGGTGTTATAACCAGGCTGGAAAAAGTGAGCCGCGCTTTGCAGGCTGTGAGTGGCAGGGCGTTCCGTGGTTCCAGTCTCATGGACAATGGGGTGCAAGAGGCTATAACAATCTGGCTCCCGGAGATGCAATTTTCTTTGATTGGGATTTGGATGGGACAGCAGACCATGTGGGTATCGTGATCGGTACGGATGGCAGCCGTGTTTATACCGTGGAGGGAAATTCCGGCGATGCCTGCAAGATCAAAAGTTATGACCTGAATTATCAAAGTATTAAGGGCTACGGCCTGATGAACTGGTAACAGACTTTGTGGAAAGGAGTGAACGGTTATGGCAAAAAACAAAATTGAACGTATCGACCAGGAAATTGAGAAAACCCGTGAGAAGATTGCGGAATATCAGGAAAAGCTCAAGACCCTGGAAGCACAGAAAACGGAGGCAGAGAATCTGGAAATCGTTCAGATGGTTCGTGCGTTACGCATGACTCCAGCACAGCTGAACGCTATGCTTTCCGGTGGAATGAACCACGGCAGAGATACAGCACTGTCGGAATCAAATAATCAGGAGGCTACCGCTTATGAAGAATAAAAGAATTTGCAAAACACTTTCCGCCCTTTGCCTGACAATGGTTGTGGCATTTGGCTTTACGATCCCTGCTTTCGCACAGGGGTCAGAACAGGCTCCGGCGGCACCGGCAGAGGATTCTACCAATGACAGCAATGTGATTGTGGAAGAAACAGAACCAGCACCGGCACTTACACCGGAGGGGAATGCGGTACTGGTGGATGATTTTGGAGGCAATAAGCAGCTCATTACCGTTACCACCAAGGCTGGCAACTATTTTTACATTTTGATCGACAGGGCGAATGAGGATAAAAAGACTGCTGTTCATTTTCTGAACCAGGTGGATGAAGCGGATTTGATGGCACTGATGGAAGATGAAAATGTCAAAGAGAAGCCGGCTGCGGTATGCAGCTGCACGACAAAATGTGAAGCAGGGGCAGTCAATACGGCTTGTCCGGTCTGTGCAACTGATAAGAGTAAATGTACGGGCAAAGCACCGGAACCTCCGGCAGAAACACCGGAGCCGGAAAAAGAGAAGCCTGCCGGACTGAACCCGGCTGCGATAGTCCTTTTGCTGGCTCTGCTGGGCGGCTGTGGCGTATTTGCCTATTTGAAGCTTGTTAAGAACAAGCCTAAGACCAAGGGCAATGACAGTCTGGACGATTATGATTATGGCGAGGAAGATTCCGAGGAATGGGAAACCGAAGATGAGGAAGTCCTTGAGGATGGTTTTGAGGGTTCTGACCCTAATGAGGAACGCGATAGAGCAGATTGAACCATTTGAGCGTAGCGTATTTCAAATCATTGCGGGATAAGGGACAGAGGACAGGGAGAAATTCCTGTCCTCTGCTGCTCTACTCACTCTCTTACTGTAAATCCACACCCAAAATCAGCACATGGTCAAAGAAAGGAGGACCTCACAATGAACACATGGAACTGGTTATTACACTTTCTGATTATTTTTGATCTGGTCGCCTTCGGAATTTACTTTGGAGGAGACATTCTTTTCACTGCTATCAGCAAAGTTCAAAAAAAGTCAAAGAAGGACGATGACTTGGATCTTTATGATTTTGAAATTGAGACCGCACCCCAAAAGCGCTCTTTATGTGTGGACTCAATCCGAATGCTTTATTCTGGTGAGATAGATGAATTTGTGGAAAAGGAACTGTTGCCTGATGCAGCGGAGACCATGAACGCTTTATCTGAAGCTGAAAAAACAGCAGTTAGCCTGTTACTAAAAGCTTATATCGGTTTTTTGAGCGAAGAAGCAACGGTAGATGAACAAAGTTTTCCCATGGTTAAGGAACTGTTGTCTTATACACAGGGCAGCAAAGAAGATGGTGAAAAAGATGCCATAGATTGTCTGATGGAAGATACGGTCAGCAGAACCCACAGACATCGAGAATATTACAACAATTATCAACGCTATCAACTGATGCAGGTGGATAAAGAGCGTGTGATTATGGCCTGCAATATCATAATCAATGATTTGATTGGCAGGTTGTACCGATATGATTATCGCTTTGGCTATGACATTACACTTGCCTCAGAACACAGCATTGCAAAAAAACTGTCTGATAATTGGCAGAATGAATGGGAGGTTGAAGATTATGAAGCTGGTGATTGCTGAAAAACCATCGGTTGCACAAAGTCTGGCGGCGGTGATCGGTGCAACTGCCCGTAAGAACGGGTATCTGGAGGGCAACGGCTGGCGTGTCAGCTGGTGCGTGGGCCATCTGGCCGGTCTTGCGGATGCAGACAGCTATGACCCCAAGTATGCCAAGTGGCGATATGATGACCTGCCTATTCTGCCGGAGCATTGGCAGATGGTAGTGGGAAAGGATAAGAAAAAGCAGTTTGATATTCTCAAAAAGCTGATGAACGCCCCGGATGTGATGGAAGTGGTAAATGCCTGTGATGCCGGACGCGAGGGTGAGCTGATCTTCCGCAGCGTCTATGAGCTGGCAGGCTGCCAAAAGCCGATGAAAAGGCTCTGGATTTCTTCGATGGAGGACTCCGCCATAAGGGAGGGCTTTGCAAACCTGCGCCCCGGTGTAGATTATGATGGACTTCGGGATGCTGCTCTCTGCCGTGCCAAGGCCGACTGGCTGGTGGGGATCAATGCGACAAGGCTTTTTTCCGTGCTGTATCACCGAACCCTCAACATCGGGCGCGTGATGTCCCCGACGCTGGCGCTTATTGTCCAGCGAGAAGCTGAGATCGACACCTTTAAGCCGGTTCCCTTTTATACCGTGGCGCTGGAGCTGCCCGGTCTTACCGTATCCGGGGAGCGCATGGCGGATAAGGCTGCTGCCGAGCAGCTGAAAGAAGCCTGTCAGGGTGTAAATGTCACAATCAAAAAGGTGGAGTGCAAGGAAAAGTCCGAAAAGCCGCCTGCCCTCTATGACCTGACTACTCTGCAAAGAGATGCCAACCGCCTGCTTGGATTTACAGCCCAGCAGACCCTGGACTATCTGCAAAGCCTGTATGAAAAGAAGCTCTGCACCTATCCCCGTACTGACAGCCGCTATCTGACCGGTGATATGGCAGACAGCCTGCCGGTGCTGGTGAATCTGGTTGCCAATGCTATGCCGTTTCGCAAAGGAATCGCCATTACCTGTGATCCGCAGACGGTCATCAACGATAAGAAAGTAACCGACCACCACGCAGTAATCCCTACCAGAAATCTCAAGGATGCAGACCTTTCTGCCCTTCCTGCGGGAGAAAAAGCGGTGCTGGAGCTGGTGGCCCTGCGTCTGCTGTGCGCCGTAGCCCAGCCCCATATCTATTCGGAAACCGTTGTGATTGCAGCGTGTGCCGGTAGGAAGTTTACTGCCAAAGGAAAAACGGTGAAGCATCCCGGATGGAAAGCACTGGAGGACGCTTATCGTGCCAAAATGAAGGATACAGAGCCGAAAAAAGAGGGCGCAGAGAAAGCCCTGCCGGAGCTGACCGAAGGACAGATCCTTTCGGTTGCTGCTGCAATCGTCAAAGAAGGCAAAAGCAGTCCGCCCCAGCACTTTACGGAGGACACCCTGTTGTCCGCGATGGAGACTGCCGGAAAAGAGGATATGCCGGAGGATGCCGAACGAAAAGGTCTGGGGACACCGGCCACCCGTGCCGGTATTTTGGAAAAGCTGGTATCTGCCGGTTTTCTGGAACGAAAAAAGAGCAGGAAAACGGTGCAGCTTCTCCCTTCCCATGATGCAGTTTCCCTGATCACCGTTCTGCCGGAACAACTGCAATCGCCGCTTTTGACTGCCGAGTGGGAGTATCGCCTGGGTGAGATCGAGCGCGGGCAGCTTGCCCCGGAGGAGTTTTTGGACGGGATCAGCACCATGCTGAAAGACCTGGTGGGGACTTATCAGGTCATCAAGGGAACGGAGTACCTGTTCACTCCGCCCCGTGAGGTGGTGGGCAAATGCCCTCGCTGCGGCGGGGAGGTTGCAGAACTGCAAAAAGGCTTCTTCTGTCAGAATGATTCTTGCAGATTTGCAATCTGGAAAAACAACAAATGGTGGGCTGCCAAGAAAAAACAGCCGACCAAGGCTGTGGTGTCTGCACTGCTTAACGATGGCCGTGTCCGTGTGACGGGCCTATATTCGGAGAAAACCGGAAAGACCTACGATGCCGCTGTGGTTTTGGAGGATGATGGACAGTACGCTAACTTCAAGCTGGAATTTGACCAGCGGAAAGGAGGCAGCCGATGAAGCTCTCTTTAGTGGAACGGGAAACCATTCTCCTCTATAACCAGGCAGAACCAATGGCTGAGATCTATACCCATGATCCCCGTCTGATGGAGAAGCTGGAACTGCTGGCAAAAAAGCACCCCGACCAGATCACCCGAAAGGACGCCCATAACTTTACCGTCCCCAAGCGGTGTGTATTAGTCCGGGAGCCATACAGCGCCGAGCGTCGCAAAGCTGCCAGTGAGCGTGCGAAAGCCGCCGGATACCAGCCCCCTGTGAAAAAGCCCAGCAGTTAAAGGCACATGGCAGAGAATGTATTTGAAGCGGTCAAGCAGTCGGTCAGCACCAGAGAAGCGGCAGAGTTTTACGGGATAAAAGTCAGTCGAACTGGTATGGCCTGCTGTCCTTTTCACGATGATAAGAACCCCAGCATGAAGGTAGACCAGCGATTCCACTGCTTTGGTTGCGGTGAAGATGGGGATGTGATCGACTTTACCGCAAAGCTCTTTAACCTCTCCCCAAAAGAAGCGGCGGAGAAACTGGCACAGGACTTTGGCCTGATCTATGACAGTCAGGCCCCTCCCCGCAGGAGATATGTCCGGCAGAAAACAGAGGCACAAAAGTTTCGGGAGGACCGGCAGCGGTGTTATCGCGTACTGTCCGATTACTACTATCTGCTGAAAAAATGGGAGGCCGACAATTCTCCCCGGACACCGGAGGAAGAACCGCACCCCCGTTTTGTGGAAGCAATCCAGAAGAAAACCTATGTAGAGTACCTGTTGGACCTTTTTCTTTATGAAAGTGAAGAAGAACAAAAGGCATGGATTGCAGAACACACAGCAGAAATCACACACTTGGAAAGGAGATTGAAAATCATGGCTGAGAACAAACCCACCAACCGAGAACGGCTAAGAGAAATCACAGATGGCATCGAGCAGGGGATCAAGGAACTGTTTGAGAGTGAAAAGTATATGCGCTATCTGTCCGTCATGTCCCGCTTCCACCGCTATTCGGTAAACAACACCATGCTCATCTATATGCAGAAGCCGGACGCCACATTGGTAGCCGGATACAATAAGTGGAAAGACCAGTTTGAGCGTCATGTAAAAAAGGGCGAGCATGGCATTACCATCATTGCTCCCACACCGTATAAGAAGAAAATCGAGGAGCAGAAGCTGGACCCGGATACCAAGGCTCCGATTCTGGATAAAGACGGAAAGATCGTCACAGAGGAAAAAGAAATCGAGATTCCCATGTTTCGCCCGGTCAAGGTCTTTGATGTGAGTCAGACCGACGGGAAACCTTTGCCGGAGCTTGCTTCCTCTCTTTCCGGTAATGTGCCAAATTATGAGGCATTCATGGAGGCCCTGCGCCGCAGCGCACCGGTGCCGATCACTTTTGAAGCAATGGCCGCCGATACGGACGGCTATTTTTCTGCCGATCATCAGAAAATCGCCATTCGCCAGGGCATGAGCGAGGTGCAGACGGTTTCGGCCACGGTTCACGAGATTGCTCACAGCAAGCTCCACAATCAGAAAAAGATCCAGATTGCCAATGACGAGCAATATCAGGAGATCGAGCTGTTTGATAAACCCGGTCTGTTCTCCAATGGGCGGATTGTCCGTGATAATCTGCCGGAGGGCGTTTATTGCTATGACCTGCGCGGTTCTGACTACGACCCCGGAGAGCCGGTCTGTGTAGAAGAACAAGTGGTTGTAAACCATGCAGGTTCCGTTCTGCTGACAGAGCCGCTGGAGCTGGCGGAAGATGGACGCCTGATGCTGACCGAGGAAGAAGGGCTGAATTTTACCGGTGGCTTTTCTACCCTCTCCCAGTTTTTGCAGAAACAGAGGAAAGACCGTCACACGGAAGAAGTGGAGGCTGAAAGCATCTCCTATGCGGTCTGCAAATATTTTGGCATTGAGACCGGAGAAAACAGCTTCGGCTATATTGCAAGCTGGAGTCAGGGCAAGGAACTGAAAGAGCTGAGAGCCAGTTTGGAGACCATCAATAAGACCTCCGGCACTTTGATCTCTGACATTGAGCGCCACTATAAGGAAATCTGCAAAGAGCGTGGGATTGATCCCCATGCAAAGGCAGAGCCGGAAACCGCCCCGATAGAGCAGCCAACCGGCAATCTGACTTACTATGTGGCAGAGTGCATGGAGTTTCCAAACCTCGGAGAATACCACGATAACCTGTCTTTGGAGGAGGCGGTCCGCATCTATCAGGAAATTCCGGCAGAGCGAATGAACGGGATCAAAGGAATTGGTTTTGAGCTGAAAGACGGAAGCGACTATGAAGGACCGTTTCCGATTTTGACCGGGCAGACCATTGACCTGGACACTATTCAGGCAATCGACTATTACCGTGACAATCCGCTGGTACAGAAAGCGGTAAAGGAACTGGCTACGGCAATGCCAGAAATGGAAGTGCTGGGGGCGGATGCCAACCAGCAGGAGGCTTTGTTTCTGATCAACGATACTACCTATCTTCATATCCAACCTTGTGACAGCGGATGGGACTACACTCTTTACGATGCCGCGTCCATGAAAGAGCTGGATGGTGGTCAGCTGGATATGTCGGAGATTTCCCGCATGAAGGCAGTTCTCCAGATTTGTGATGATAACGATCTGGACAGCACTTCGCTCAGACGCGCTCCCTTGTCTATGGTTGAGACCTTGCAGGAAGCGGCCTATCAGCAGATGCAGGCAGAGACCAGTCAGATGACTGCCTCTTCCCAGCTGCCGGAAGCACAAGAGCAGGTGCTGGATGAATACCCTATGCCTGATGAGCAGGTATCCACACCGGATATGCAGGAATATGGCTACTTCTATGATGGGATGCTCCCTGTCACCAGAGAACGGGCGCTGGAACTGGATGCCGCCGGTTTGACCGTCTATGTGCTGCATGAGGACAATACGGAGAGCATGGTATTTGACTCGCAGGAAATCATGGATCATGGCGGCATTTTCGGTGTGGACCATGAGGAATGGGAGAAAAGCCCTCAGTTCCACGAAAAGGTCATGGAGCGCCAGGAACATCAGCAGGAACGCGAACAGGCATTTCTCTCCCAGAACAGAGATTGCTTTGCCATCTATCAGGTAAGTCGTGACGATCCGCAGAATGTGCGCTTTATGAATCTGGACTGGCTAAAATCCCATGACATTTCCATAGACCGTAGCAATTATGATCTCATTTACACTGCTCCGCTGAGGGAGTCTGGCACGGTACCGGAGCAGCTGGAAAAACTATATGAGCAGTTTAATCTGCAAAAACCGGCGGATTTTCACAGTCCTTCTATGAGTGTCAGTGACATCGTTGCGATCAAGCAGGATGGTAAGGTATCCTGTCATTACTGTGACAGTGTTGGTTTTACCCAGATCCCCGGATTCCTGCCGGAAAATCCGCTGAAAAATGCGGAGATGGCCGTGGAGGACGATTACGGCATGATCGACGGTATCATCAACAATGGCGCAAAAGAGCCTACGGTGGCAGAGCTGGAACAGCAGGCCCGCAGCGGTCAGTCCATTTCCCTCATGGATTTGGCTGCCGCTGCCCATCGGGAGGAACGGGAAAAGAAAAAGTCCGTCATGGAGCAGCTGAAAAGCCAGCCCAAGGCAGAACACAAAAAGACAGCGCCCAAAAAGAGTGCGGAAAGGGAGATTTGATATGGGAAACTTTACTTTTGAGGAAATGAACCTGATGTGCATTTACAATACCGGCAGCCGCACCGGACTGATCGACAGCCTGCGTGAGATGCGCGGCGAGCTTTCGCCAGAGGAAACGGAGCTGAGAGAGTTGACCGACAGCGCCCTTACGAAGCTCTGTGCGATGACCGATGAGAAGTTTGCCGAACTGGAGCTGTACCCGGACTTTGACCAGTAAACAACATAACCGCAGGGATGGGGTGGCAATATGCCACCCCACCTCTTTACCCCAAAACTGAAAGGAGGACAGAACACTATGCCAACCAAAGCTGAACTATATGCACAGATGGCGGACAAGGTGGCAACGCAGCTCACGGGGAGCTGGCAGGAATGGGCAGGGTTTCTCACCACTGCTTCCCGCCTTTACAAGTACCCGTTCCATGAGCAGTTGATGATCTACGCCCAGCGTCCGGACGCTACCGCCTGTGCAGAGTACGATTTGTGGAATGAAAAGATGGGGCGGTATGTAAGGCGCGGCTCCAAGGGAATCGCTCTGGTGGACGATTCCGGGGACAGACCCCGCCTGCGCTATGTTTTTGATATTTCCGACACCGGAACCCGTGAACATTCCCGCACTCCCTGGCTGTGGCAGTTGGAGGAGCGCCATTTGGATTCGGTGCAGGCCATGCTTGAGCGCACCTATGATGTTTCCGGTGATGACCTTGCCGGACAGCTCACGGAGGTAGCCGGAAAACTGGCTGAGGAAT
>OIWO01001483.1_pt1 | contig 19054 bp, 19 predicted proteins | sample 1587641 | NCBI WGS metagenome assembly OIWO01 (sample SAMEA3888924, study PRJEB22519) | human gut metagenome | biome: human gut; feature: human-associated habitat; material: faeces | place: Denmark | collected 2010
TTTAAATAAATGAAACAGATTATTGAGCTAAAAAATGTATCTTTTCGATACGATAAAACAGTAGAAGAGTATCAAATTGACACGGTTTCGTTTCACGTGAAACAAGGAGAGTGGCTTTCGATTGTTGGACACAATGGTAGTGGGAAATCTACAGTTGTACGCTTGATTGATGGTCTTTTGGAAGCTGAGTCTGGTGAGATTTACATTGATGGAAAACAACTGACTCGTGAAACCATATGGGAAATCCGTAGTAAAATTGGGATTGTATTTCAGAATCCTGACAACCAATTTGTTGGTGCGACAGTAGAAGATGATGTTGCCTTTGGTTTAGAAAATCAAGGCATTCCACGGGGAGAAATGCTTCAACGTGTGGAAAAGGCTATTGACCAAGTTGGTATGCTGGAGTTTAAAGATCGCGAACCATCTCGTTTGTCAGGTGGTCAAAAGCAACGTGTGGCCTTGGCTCGTGCCCTTGCAATGAAGCCTGATGTGCTCTTGCTTGACGAACCAACATCTGCTCTTGACCCTGAGTTGGTTGGTGAGGTTGAAAAATCAATCGCTGATGCGGCTAAGTCAGGTCAAACCATGATTTTGGTCAGTCACGACATGAACTTTGTTTATCAAGTGGCTGACAAGGTGCTCTTCCTTGAAAAAGGTCGTATCCTTGAACAAGGAACACCTGACGAAGTCTTTAACCATCCAAAAGAAGAACGAACAAAAGAATTTTTCGCTTCTTATTCAAAACAATATCTTTAAGATGGGATTTTTGTTACAATAGAAAAGGTAGTGGGAGTGGACGACATTTTAGTCCATAGTCAAAGTCCCACAAGGATGATTAGGAACTTTTGAATGTTTCAAAGGCGACTATAGTCCAATCAGAGACTGCATCGTGCAGTTATTACTAGTCGAATTTAGAGGTTGGAGAATGTTATCTCAGCCTTTTCTATTTCTCACTTTAGGATGATTTATGTTATTAAATATTTTTAAATTTTATCTCTTAGGCCTTGTGATTGCTTTCTTTGTGTGCTTGGTGATTGGTGCCATTTGGCTTGGATGGCGTGCCTTACGTCGTGCGGACAAAACTGTTAAGGAGCGTCAAGGTGCCCTCTATGATGCTATTATGATGTCGATGGTTTCGATTCCAGTTTTGGCATTTGCTTTTATGGCGATTCTTATCGTGCTGAATGCATAATTCTAGCTTTGTTGGCACATTAGGTGTAAGATATCTCTACAAGAAAATCATATAAGGAGTTACTCATGTACGATACAATTGTTATTGGAGCTGGTCCTGCGGGGATGACTGCAGCACTCTATGCAGCACGTGCCAACCTTAAAGTGGCAACTTTGGAGCAAGGTGCTCCTGGTGGACAGATGAATAACACGTCTGATATTGAAAATTACCCTGGTTTTGAAAGTATTTCTGGTCCAGAATTGTCAATGAAGATGTTCGAACCTTTGGAAAAATTGGGCGTTGAAAATCTTTATGGTATCGTGTCTGGTATCGAAGACAAGGGTGACTATAAAGTTGTCAAAACTGGTGATGAAGAGTACCAAACCAAGACAGTTATCATTGCGACTGGTGCCAAACACCGCCACATTGGTGTTGCTGGCGAAGAAGAGTACAACAGTCGTGGGGTATCTTACTGTGCGGTCTGTGATGGTGCCTTCTTCCGTAATCAAGACCTCTTGGTTGTTGGTGGTGGAGACTCTGCCGTTGAAGAAGGAATTTATTTGACACGCTTTGCCAATAGCGTGACCATTGTTCACCGTCGTGATGAATTGCGTGCCCAAAAGGTTCTTCAAGACCGCGCCTTCGCCAATGAAAAGGTTAAGTTTATCTGGGACTCAGTCGTTGAAGAAATCAAGGGTGATGACATCAAGGTTCGCAGTGTTGATATCAAGAATGTCAAAACTGGTGAGGTGACTAACCACGAATTTGGCGGTGTCTTCGTTTATGTGGGACTTGATCCTGTTTCAGATTACTTGACAGGTCTCGACATCACTGACCAGGACGGTTGGGTAATTACAGATGATAAGATGGCGACACGTATTCCTGGTATCTTTGCCATTGGGGATGTTCGTCAGAAAGACCTTCGCCAGATTACAACAGCCGTAGGGGACGGTGCCACAGCTGGTATCGAAGCTTACAACTACGTGACTGCACTTGGTGATAGGTAAAATGAATGGAAACTCGGGAGCTTCTCGAGTTTTTTGTGTTCTCTTGGGCGTATTTAGCTTGTCTAGTCCCCTTTGGAACAACATCTATGCGTGTTTTTTGTTATAATAGAAAAGTCTTACTAAAAATCAGTAAAAACGAGGTGACCGACTTGCGTGTTGTAGCAGGTGAATTTGGCGGACGTCCGCTTAAAACGTTAGAAGGCAAAACGACTCGTCCAACAACGGACAAGGTCAAGGGTGCCATTTTCAATATGATTGGTCCTTTCTTTGATGGAGGGCGTGTTTTGGATCTTTTTTCTGGAAGTGGTAGTCTGGCTATTGAGGCTATCAGTCGTGGTATGTCGTCTGCTGTCCTCGTGGAAAAGGATCGTCGGGCACAGGCTGTTATTCAGGAAAATATCAAGATGACCAAGAGTGAGAAGCAGTTCCAGCTTTTGAAGATGGATGCGGTGCGTGCACTGACTCAATTGACAGGTCAGTTTGACTTGGTGCTTTTAGATCCGCCTTATGCCAAAGAGCAGATTGTGGCAAATATTACTCAGTTAGAGGAGCAAGGACTCTTGGCTGAGGAAGTTATGTTGGTTTGTGAAACTGATAAGGCTGTGGACCTGCCTGAAGAAATTTCAAACTTTGGGATTTGGAAACAGAAAACCTATGGTATCAGTAAGGTGACCGTTTACGTGCGTTAGCCTTTGATAGGGAAGTTGTAGAAAGGAATGCTATGACAAAGATTGCTATGTTTACGGGGTCTTTTGATCCGATTACCAATGGGCATATGGATATTATTGCCAGAGCCAGCAAGCTCTTTGATGAGCTCTATATCGGTCTCTTTTATAATAAAAATAAGCAGGGCTTCTGGGACGTGGAGACTCGCAAGCGTATCTTGAAAGAGGTCGTGGCAGATTTTCCTAATGTAAAGGTTATAACGGCCCACGATAGTCTGGCTGTAGATATCGCCAGAGATCTTGGGGTGACTTATTTGGTTCGAGGCCTTCGTAATGCGACAGATTTTGACTATGAGGCCAATATGGATTATTTCAATAAGGGGTTGGCCCCTGAGTTAGAAACGGTTTATTTGATTGCTAGTCATGAGGTAACACCAGTCTCTTCCAGTCGTGTGCGTGAGTTGATTTATTTTGAGGGGGACATTAGTTCCTATGTTCCTCAAGCAGTTGTTAAGGAAGTGGAGGCCAAGCGTGGCAAACAAGAACGAATCTAAATCACTATTAGGGAAAATTTGGCGGATTAAGTGGTGGTTGTTAAGTATTTTTACGGTACTTTTCCTCCTATTTGCCCTCTTTTTCCCGCTAAATAATTATTATGTTGAGCTTCCGGGTGGTGCTTTTGATACCAAGGAAGTCTTGACTGTAGACAAGAAAGCTGATGATTCAAAAGGATCCTACAATTTTGTGGCGGTGGCTCAAACCAAGGCGACTTTGGCCTTGATGCTCTATGCCCAGCTTAATGATTTTGCAAAGCTTCAAACAGCTGAAGAGGCAACTGGGAATTACTCTGATGAAGATTTCATGCGTATCAACCAATTTTACATGGAGACTTCCCAAAACCAAGCGATTTATCAGGGCTTGACTCTGGCTGGTAAGGAGGCTAGCTTGGAGTATATGGGTGTCTATGTACTTCAGGTGGCTGACGATTCTAGCTTTAAGGGTGTTCTTAATATTGCCGATACGGTGACAGCTGTTAATGGCAAGACCTTTGATAATTCTGCTGACTTGATTAAATACGTTCAGGGACTTAAGCTGGGTTCAAAAGTCAAGGTCACTTATACGACAGATGACAAAGAAAAGACTGCTACTGGTAAGATTATCAAGATTGCCAATGGTAAAAATGGTATTGGTATCGGTTTGACAGATCATACCGAGGTCAAAAGTCCTGAAAATGTGAAGTTTAAACTTGATGGTGTTGGCGGCCCAAGTGCGGGTCTTATGTTTACCTTAGCTATTTACGATCAGGTGTCTGGTCAAGATCTTAAGGCTGGCCGTAAGATTGCTGGAACAGGAACCATTGAAAAGGATGGTTCTGTCGGTGATATCGGTGGTGCCTACCTCAAGGTGAAATCAGCGGCTGATAGTGGTGCAGACATTTTCTTTGTACCAAATAATCCGGTAACCAAGGAAATGAAAAAGGCTGATCCGGATGCCAAGACTAACTATCAAGAGGCCAAGGAAGCTGCCAAGAAACTGGGAACCAAGATGAAAATCGTCCCTGTTAAAACAGCTCAAGAAGCCATTGATTATTTGAAAAAGACTAAATAAGAAGCGAGAGTAAGACAGGCAGAAATCCATGATTTTTGTCTGAGTCTTACTCTCTTTTTTAGGTCAAAGTGTTATAATAGTCTTTATGAAAAAACGTTATAGAACAGTCAATGATTACTATCGTGAAATTTTTGGCGAAAAGATTTTCAAACTACCAATAGATGCGGGTTTTGATTGTCCCAACCGTGATGGCACAGTGGCCCACGGTGGCTGTACCTTTTGTACGGTATCGGGGTCTGGGGATGCTATTGTAGCACCTGAGGCACCGATTCGTGAGCAGTTTTACCATGAGATTGACTTCATGCACCGCAAGTGGCCAGAAGTTCAGAAATATCTGGTTTATTTTCAAAATTTTACCAATACCCACGCTCCGCTTGAGGTTATCAAGGAACGCTACGAACAGGCTATCAATGAGCCTGGTGTTGTTGGCATCAATATCGGGACTCGCCCAGACTGTTTGCCAGATGATGTGATTGATTATCTGGCAGAACTCACAGAACGTATGCATGTGACCGTTGAACTTGGCTTGCAAACGACTTATGAAGAAACGTCAGAACTCATTAACCGAGCACACAGCTATGATCTCTATGTGGAGACGGTTAAGCGTGTGCGTGAGCGTGCGCCAAAGGCTGAGATTGTATCGCATCTGATTAATGGGCTACCAGGGGAAACCCACGAGATGATGGTGGAAAATGTTCGCCGTTGTGTGACGGACAATGACATTCAGGGGATTAAACTCCACCTCCTCCACCTGATGACCAATACGCGTATGCAAAGGGACTACCACGAGGGGCGTCTTAAATTGCTGAGTCAGGAAGAGTATGTGTCAATCATCTGTGACCAGTTGGAAATCATCCCTGAGGATATCGTCATTCATCGAATCACTGGTGATGCGCCGAGAGATATGTTGATTGGTCCTATGTGGAGTCTCAACAAATGGGAAGTCCTCAATGCCATTGACAAAGAGATGGAACGTCGTGACTCATGGCAAGGGTGCAAAGTAGCTAACGAGAAGGAGGAAAAAGCATGATTAAACGACCAATTCATCTGTCTCATGACTTTCTAGCTCAAGTGCTGGATGATGAGAGTGTTGCTGTCGATGCAACCATGGGAAACGGCAATGACACAGCCTTTCTGGCTGGTCTTGCCAAGAAGGTTTATGCCTTTGACGTGCAGGAGCAGGCGCTCGAAAAGACTCGTCAACGCTTGTCGGACTTGGCAATTGAAAATGCGGAACTCATTTTAGATGGTCATGAAAATCTGGACCGTTATGTCACGGAACCTATTCGTGCAGCTATTTTCAATCTGGGCTATCTGCCATCTGCAGATAAGAGTGTTATTACTAAGCCCCACACGACTCTTGAGGCCATTGAGAAAATTCTTGACCGTCTAGAGGTGGGTGGTCGTTTAGCTATTATGATTTACTATGGTCATGATGGTGGCGATATGGAGAAGGATGCTGTGCTTGAGTACGTTATCGGTTTGGACCAGCGTGATTTTACAGCTATGCTTTACCAACCCCTTAATCAAATTAATACCCCACCATTTTTGGTGATGTTGGAGAAATTACAATGATTACAGATATTAAAGAAAAGCTTGCAGATATGCAGGCCAAATATATAGACAAGCAAAGTGCCGAGGATACTTTAAAAAAGGTTGATAATCGTAAAACGGCTAAAATTAAGAAAAAGTTAGCTAGTCTTGAGGTTGAACGTTGCCATAAACTTTTGGCCAAAGAAGATGTCACTGCCATTGATAAAAAAATTAGTAAGCAAAAAGAACTATTCTCAAACTGTTGTCATAAGGAAGGGTAGGAGGAGCTATGCATTTATCATTAGCTTTGCTTGTTCTTCTTTTTAGCTTGATTTTATCGAACGTTATCAATCGTGTCTTTCCGCGTCTTCCCCTACCTTTGATTCAAATTATTTTTGGGGTTGGTATTGGTTTACTTTTTAAGGGACGCGCTTTCGAGCTTGAAACAGAACTTTTCCTAGCTTTCATTATTGCTCCCTTGCTGTTTCGTGAAGGTGAAGAAAGTGATATCACTAGTATTCTACGTAACTGGAAACTTATTTTATTTTTGATTTTTCCAGTTATCTTTGTGTCTACCTTGGGAATCGGTTATCTTGCTAAGGCCGTCTTGCCTGCTTCGGTCCCCTTATCTGCCTGTCTAGCCATTGGTGCCGCCCTTGGGCCAACGGATTTGGTTGCCTATTCGGCTATTTCCAAACGCTTCAGTTTTCCAAAGTGGATTAGCTATATTTTGCAGGGTGAGGGCCTTCTGAACGATGCCTCTGGCTTGGTCGCCTTTCAGGTGGCAGTGACTGCATTGACAACAGGTGCCTTCTCCCTCCTTGGGGCGAGCTGGAATTTGGTTATTTCTGTGCTTGGTGGTTTTTTAGTTGGCTTGATTACAGCCTTATTTAATCGTCTCTTTTTAACCATTTTGGACAATATGGATGCTGCTGATGTCACAGGTGCTCTCTTACTAGAGCTGGTACTACCGATTTCCTCTTACTTTGTAGCCGAGGAAATTCATGCTTCTGGAATTATTGCTGTTGTCGTAGCAGGGATTTCGCTTGCCAGTCGTTTCAAAAAAATCACCGTTTTTGATGCCAAGCTGGATAACGTTTCCCATACGATTTGGGGAACCATTACCTTTATGCTTAATGGCATGGTATTTTTCCTCTTGGGGACAGAACTTCCAACTCTAGCAACGCCAGTGCTGCGTAGCAGTACCTACGATAATCTCTGGATGCTGCTTGCTATCGTCCTTTTAACAGCGACCATGTTTGGAATTCGCTTTGTTATGATTAGTGCGGTATTTGCCCAAAGAGCTTGGAGGGCCAAACGATCACTAAAAAAAATCTGGAAGGGTGCTACTCTGTTAACCTTTTCAGGTGTTAAAGGAACGGTTTCCATTGCAACCATCCTTTTGCTTCCGGTTGCCAATATGACGGCTTTGGAACATAGTCTCTTGCTCTTTACGGTAGCGGGTGTCACTTTATTAAGTTTCTTAACAGGGATTTTAGTCCTACCTAAGCTAGCCACTGGACCAGCCCACACGACCAACCATTATATGCAGATTGCCATTCTCAATGATGTGGTCGGTGAGTTGGAAAAAGATCTAAAACAGTCAACTAATCAAGGAGCTGTCTATGCTACGATTGACAACTACAATCAACGCTTGGAAGATTTAATCTTGGAGCAGGAATCAAATGATGTCAAAGAAGAGTTGGCCAATATCCGAGTAATGATTATGGAAATCGAGAGTGAGGGTCTGGAATATGCCTACAAGAAGGGGAAGATTTCAGAACTCGAATACAATCTCTACCAACGTTATATCAAGGGCTTGGAACGTCGTATCAACCGTGGTTTTGTCTCTAGCCTTTCTTACGCCCTAGCTGTCTTTGTGCGTGGCCTTCGTAGATTGTTACACTTAGCTCTTACTTTCAAGTTTCGTATTGATCAGGATGATACTAGAAGAGGTCCTAGGTTGACGGAAGAAAACCGCGACCATATGACTGAGCTCTATTTGACAAATACTGAGCAGATTTTGGAAGCCTTGAGTAATCTGGAAGGTGTTTATCACTCAGATCTCTTGTCTTATCTGAAACGCAGTCGCCTTCAAGAGGCTGAGATTATTCAATCAGGTGCCTTTGTCGAGCGGGTTATCACTCACCTTCATCCAGACAATATTGATGAAATGTTGCGAGGCTACTATTTGGAACGTAAGGTTATCAACGAGTACGAGCAGGCTGAACTTATCTCTAGCCGTTATGCCAAGCAGCTTCGTAAGGAAGTCAATACTTTGGAGGATTACTCTCTCAAAGAAACTAGCAACACGTTAACCTATGATATGATTAATCTGGCTCGAGGTCGAGCTTAAGCAATGAATGTTATCACAAAAAGAAGCCAAGAAAAATTTTGGCTTCTTTTTAATATATTTTTATAGAACAGCTTATCGTTCCAGCCTTAATTTTGTATGGTGTATCTAAAATAAAAGAGGAGTAGTGATAAAACAACAAGTCCCCCAGATAATGTCTAGGGGACTTGTTTCTTTGAGCGATTTTTATAGAAGAGGGTTAATGTAAAAACGATGGTCATCAATTGGAATAATTTGAACAGGATTTTGGTAGAAGTCAGCTAAAACTTCCGGTGTGATGATATCATTTTTTGGTCCTTGTGCCACGATTTTTCCTTGACGGAGTAGGAGAATGTGGTCCATCTTTTCAGTGATTTCTTCAGCATGGTGGGTGACGTAAAGGACCAGGGGTGCGTGAGGAAGCGAGGTGATACGGTCGATCTGACGTAAGAGCTTTTCGCGGGCAAAGAGATCCAAGCCCACAGTTGCTTCGTCAAGGATGATGATGTCGGGATCTTCCATCAGACTACGAGCAATCAAACAGATTTGCTTTTCCCCTTGAGAGAGACCATGGTATTTACGACCAATCAAATCTCCAGCACCAAGTGAAGTTAGCATATCCTTGGCTTCTTGTAGCTCTTTGTCTCCATAGGCTTTGTAGAGGATTGAGCTCTTGTATTTACCTGTAAGGACGATTTTTTCAGCAGTCATATGTTGAGGTAGACGCTCAGTGATAAAGGAACTGACGATACCGATGTGTTGACGAAGACCTGTGATGTCTCCATTACCAAAGGTGTAGCCTAGTATCTCAGCCTTCCCTTCAGAAGGGAAAAATTCAGCTGTCAACAAACGTAAGAGGGTTGATTTTCCAGCACCGTTAAGTCCCAGGATAGCCCAGGTTTGTCCTTTTTCAACTGTCCAGTTAAGGTCAGATAAAAGTGTTTTTCCTTGGCGGACCAAGCTGACATTTTCTAATCGTATAAGTGACATAAGTCTCTCCTTTGATGATAAATTACCCTAATTATAGCATAAAATAGACGCCTTTATTGGGAAATTATGGTATAATGAAAGTCAGAATTTTTTTTAGAGGAGAAGAAAAAATGGAAGACTCGAGTGGTCAGTCCTTATTATTTCAATCTATTTTACTACTAATTTTAACCTTGCTTACAGCCTTTTTCTCAGCATCTGAGATGGCTCTTGTATCACTTAACCGCTCACGTGTGGAGCAAAAGGCAGAAGAAGGCGATAAGAAATTTATCCGCCTGCTCAAGGTTCTTGAAAATCCAAACAACTTCCTATCAACTATCCAAGTTGGTATTACCTTTATTAGCCTCTTACAAGGGGCCAGTCTCTCTGCATCACTAGGTGCAGTGATAGCGACTTGGTTTGGTCATGTGGCTTGGGCTAAGACAGCAGGTAGCATGATTTCTTTGGTTGTCTTGACTTATATCTCTATCGTTTTTGGGGAACTTTATCCAAAACGTATCGCTATGAATCTCAAGGAAAATCTAGCCATCTACTCGGCACCTGTCATTATTGTTACAGGTAAGATTGTTAGTCCCTTTGTTTGGATTCTTTCGGCGTCAACCAATCTTTTGTCTCGTTTGACACCTATGACCTTTGATGATGCAGATGAGCAGATGACACGTGATGAGATTGAGTACATGTTGACTAAGAGTGAGGATACACTTGAGGCTGAAGAAATTGAAATGCTCCAAGGGGTATTCTCTCTTGATGAATTGATGGCGCGTGAGGTTATGGTCCCTCGTACAGATGCCTTCATGATTGATATTGAAGACAATACTCAAGAAAATATCCAAGCTATTCTCAAGGAAAGTTTCTCTCGTATTCCTGTTTACGAAGATGACAAGGATAAGATTATCGGTGTCGTTCATACCAAAAACCTTCTAAAAGCAGGTTTCGAACTTGGTTTCGAAAATATCAAACTTCGTCGAATTATGAATGAACCTCTCTTTGTTCCAGAGACTATCTTCGTTAATGATCTCTTGGCGGCCTTTCGTAACACCAATAATCAGATGGCTATTTTGCTTGATGAATACGGTGGCGTTGCTGGTCTTGTTACCTTCGAGGACCTTTTGGAAGAAATCGTTGGTGAGATTGACGACGAAACAGATAAATCTAGTATTGAAGTTCGTGAAATTGGCGAGAATACCTATATTGTCGAGGGTGCTATGACTCTTAACGACTTCAATGAACATTTTGATACAGAACTTGAGAGTGATGACGTTGATACTATCGCAGGTTATTATTTGACTGGTGTGGGAGCCATTCCAACTCAAGAAGTCAAGGAACACTATTCAGTTATCAACAAGGACAAACACCTCGAATTTATCAATGATAAGGTTAAGGATGGTCGTGTAACCAAACTTAAGGTAATCATCACGGCAGCTCCAGAAGAGGCAGAAGAATAGTTTTCTACATGTTTTTATTAGAAAATATTGGAACTTAAAAGCGACTATTTACTAATTAGGCACTTTCTCTCATTATGAGTGAAAGTGCTTTTTCTTATCTATCTTGGAATATCAGCTTATCAAAATAATAAGATTAGAAAACGTCTATAAAGTACGTTATAAAGCCTTTTTTACCTATCCAAACTGCTAGACTTTGTCATAAAAGGAACTATAATTTTGGAGATACTCTAACATATTTTAGCGTATTGATAGATTTAGAATAAAAATAAATAAGATTTTAATTAAAACAGTCTTTTATTACTTTTTTATGGTAGAATATAAATTAACTGATAAATGAAAAAAAGGAGAATCTTAATGGCTTCTAAAAAATCTATATATAGTAGCTTGCTTTTACTCACCCTTACCCTAGGAGCTTTTGTACCAGTAACTTCTTTTGCGGACGACGGTATTGCGACAAATGATGCTGTTCTTACACAACCAACGACAGATCGTGCAACAACTGGTCCTTCAACAGCCCCAAGTGATGGTGACTTGGCTCGTAGCAATGATTCAAACACAGGTGTGGCAACGCCAACAACACCAACACCTACAGTTCCTGAAGTACCAGCTGAGCCAACAACACCAGCAACTCCGGAAACACCTACGACATCGGCTCCAACAGCTGATTCATCAACAAAACCAGTCGATAAGCCAGAAGACCCAGCTTCAGCAACTGATAAAGGGACAAGCGAAGCACCTCAAAACTCTGAAACTCCAGCGGTGAATGTTAATGGACAACCTGTTGTTACTGTAACACCAACAGCTCCAGTTATCACTGCAGCTGGCCAAACAATTGTGTCTACACAAAATAGCCAAATTGTTATCGCTAACACTGATGGTACAACAAGTGTTGTCGCTCCTGAAACAGTAGGATTCAAAGTGAACGCTGACGGTACATTGACTGGTAAAGATGCTAAAGGTAAGGAAGTTACACTTCCTAAGACTGGTGAAGCATCAACAGTAATCTTGACAATGGCAGGAACATTCTTCCTTGCTGCTGCAGCCTTTTTGGGGCTTAAGAAACGTGCCTAATAATATAGATGATAAAAGACTGGATTTTTCCAGTTTTTTTGTTTTTCTTCTGGTATAGTATAGATATTCCTTAATTTCAGATGTATTATAGTATAACCTTTGCCTGAATTCAGGCAGATATGGAGCATGTTTCTGATAAAAGAGGTATAATAAAAACATGTAAAAAGCGTTTTCAAGGAGGCTGCCATGGCAGAAATTGATTACAGTCAGGTGACTGGACTTGTTCATTCAACCGAAAGTTTTGGATCCGTAGATGGTCCTGGTATCCGTTTTATTGTTTTCATGCAAGGCTGTAAGATGCGTTGCCAATATTGTCATAACCCAGATACTTGGGCTATGGAGTCAAATAAGGCTGTTGAACGTACAGTTGAAGATGTCTTAGATGAGGCTCTTCGTTTCCGTCATTTCTGGGGTGAGCATGGTGGTATCACTGTATCAGGTGGTGAGGCCATGCTTCAGATTGATTTTGTCACTGCCCTCTTTACAGAGGCTAAGAAGCTAGGGATTCACTGTACGCTTGATACTTGTGGGTTTGCGTACCGCAATACTCCTGAGTATCATGAAGTTGTTGACAAACTTTTGGCTGTGACTGACTTGGTCCTACTTGACATCAAAGAGATTGACCCCGAACAACACAAGTTTGTGACCCGTCAACCTAATAAGAATATTTTGGAATTTGCTCAATATCTATCTGACAAACAAGTTCCAGTCTGGATTCGCCATGTCTTGGTACCTGGTTTGACAGACTTTGACGATCACTTGATTAAGCTTGGTGAGTTTGTAAAGACCTTGAAAAATGTCGATAAATTTGAAATTCTTCCCTATCATACAATGGGTGAGTTCAAATGGCGTGAGCTCGGTATCCCATATCCTTTGGAAGGGGTTAAACCACCAACTGCGGATCGGGTCAAAAATGCTAAAGCTCTCATGCACACTGAAACGTATCAAGAGTATAAAAATCGTATCGGTGTGAAAACCTTGGATTGAAAAAGAAGCTCTTGACAAGGGCTTTTTAACTTTGCTATTATTTAGGGAGCAATAAAGAGCAGGTAAATTATGTTTCGTATTTTAAAATTTGATGATGACTTTGTTTATCTCAGTCATCCTGACGGGCGACTTAAGAAAATAGATCGCACGCTTTTTGATTTTGATATAAAATTAGGAGATCGTATTGATGTCTACCAAGATGGGGACTTGACAGTTGTTACTCCGGCAGAAGTCCAGACGGACTTGAGCCTAGAGGGAGACAAATCTGTTAAATCACACCTCTTGCAAGGGATTTTAGATCTTTTCCTTGAAACCCTTAATATTCACAATAATCATTTGGGTGACTTGAAGAAGATCTTCACGCAATTATTGATTACACTCTTCATGGCTTGGAGCTTGTTGGGAGTTATTCTGGTTGAGATTCTTCTCTTTGCAGAGTCAATTATTGTCTTCCTATGGAGACTCTTGGTTCGTCTTATTAAGTGGATGCATATTAAAGACAACACTAAGGTCTTGATTGATGAGACGCAAAAACGTCATGCTAAGCGTGAGCGTCAAAAAGCTCAAAGACGTGAGCAGGAAAGACGTCGTCAGGAAGAACTTGAAGAACGTGAATATCTTCGTGAAACAGAACGTCAAAAGGAACTCATGATTGTTGAAGCTAGCCTTAGTCAGGAAGCAGAGCGTGAGAGCCTTTCAACTAGCCTTGCTTTGGAGCAAGCAAGTGCTTCAAGTCAATCTGCTAGTGAAGATTTGGTAGAAGAAAGCCAGTCAACTTCAGAGTCAGAAGTGATGTCTGAATCAGCAAAGTCTGAAAAATAGAACAGAAAAAAGAACTGAGATTTAGGATCTCGGTTCTTTTTCATATGAGAAAAGCACCAGAGGTGCTTTTGTGAGAGGTGACTAAAGTGTTTTTTCAGAGTCACGAACAATGAGCAAGTCAACTTTTGCGTGACGGAGAATGTATTCAGAAGATGAACCAATAAGCAAGCGTTCAAAAGTATTGAGACCAGTGGCACCAACCATAATAAGGTCAACATTTTCCTTATCAGGGATATCAACAGCCAAGAGGCTCTTAGGATTACCGAACTCAATAACTTTGCGAATCTTGGTTAAACCAGCTTCTCTGGCTTGGCGTTCAAAGTCAGCCAAAACAGCTTTAGCTTCGTCTTCTAGTTTTTCATAGATGTAAGAGTCGAAAGTCGCAACGCTTTGAAGGGCGCGTGTATCGATAACGTGTACCAATAGTAACTGAGCATTATTACGTTTTGCAACGTGCACACCTTTAATAAAGGCCAGTTCTGATTCGTAAGAACCGTCGATAGCTACCATAATACGTTCATATTGTTGAGACATAAGCTCTACCTCCTATCTTTAGCTTTATTATACTCCTTTAATCTAAAAAATGAAAGCGTTGTTATAGATTTTCTGAAATCTTTTTTTGACTGCTTACTTTAGGATGCTCTTAGTAATGTGAAGATTTCAGTATTATCTAAAAATTGAAGATTGCTTGAAAAAGAGGTATAATACAATCTGTTATTAGCTTCGTAAGAAACATGATAATTAAAAAGAGGAAGACAAGTCTTCAGAAATGATACCAAGTGGCCAAGCCTAAAGTTGGTGTCAATAAAAGTGGAAATCCCCATCAGGTGTTGAATTTTCTTATTTTCTGCTAGATGTATCTGCTTTTAGTATCTTTTGAAAGGATTAACTTATGAAAACATTTGATAAATCATCAAAGTTGGAACACGTTGCCTATGATATTCGTGGACCAGTTTTGGATGAAGCCAACCGTATGATTGCTAAAGGTGAAAAGATTCTTCGTCTTAATACGGGAAATCCTGCGGAATTTGGCTTTACAGCACCGGATGAAGTCATTCGTGATTTAATTATGAATGTTCGTAACAGTGAAGGGTATTCAGATAGTAAGGGGATTTTCTCAGCTCGTAAGGCGATTATGCAGTATTGCCAGCTAAAGGGATTCCCAAATGTAGATATTGATGATATTTATATTGGTAATGGTGTTTCAGAGATGATTTCCATGTCTATGCAGGCCTTGCTTGATGATGGAGATGAGGTCTTGGTCCCAATGCCTGACTATCCTCTTTGGACAGCCTGCGTCAGTCTAGCAGGCGGTAATGCTGTACACTATGTCTGTGATGAAAAATCTAACTGGTATCCAGATATTGATGATATCAAATCAAAGATTACGTCAAATACTAAGGCAATTGTAGTCATCAATCCTAATAATCCTACAGGTTCACTCTATCCTAAGGATGTCCTTGAACAGATTGTGGATATTGCTCGACAAAATGATTTGATTATCTTTGCGGATGAGATTTATGACCGCTTGGTTATGGATGGTAAAAAGCATACTGCGATTGCTAGTCTTGCACCAGATGTTTTCTGTGTGTCTATGAATGGTCTTTCTAAGTCTCACCGCATTTGTGGTTTCCGTGTAGGTTGGATGGTTCTCTCTGGACCTAAAAAGAATGTCAAAGGTTATATTGAAGGGCTTAATATGTTGGCCAACATGCGTCTTTGTGCTAATGTGCTCTCTCAGCACGTTATTCAGACTTCACTTGGTGGCTACCAATCTGTGGATGAGCTCTTGATTCCTGGCGGGCGTATCTATGAACAACGTGAGTTTATCACGAATACCGTAAACGCTATTCCAGGGCTTTCAGCTGTTAAGCCAGATGCAGGTCTTTACATCTTCCCTAAGATTGACCGTAACATGTATGATATTGAAGATGATGAAGAATTCTGTCTTCGTCTCTTGAAGAAGGAGAAGGTTCTCCTAGTTCCAGGTAAAGGCTTTAACTGGAATGAACCAGATCACTTCCGTATTGTCTACCTTCCTCGTGTGGAAGAGTTGGCTGATCTCGGTAACAAAATCGAACGAGTCTTGTCATATTACAAGCGTTAATTTTTTGAAAAACTGGACAAAAAGGCTTGTCCAGTTTTTATTGTCTCTAAAAAGGGAGATGTATTTTAGAAAAATCCGAACGTTTTTCCTAAAAATGCCATAATATACTTAATATAATGAATAGTAGAATAATAAATAATTTTCAGACAATTGTTTGCAATTTCTGGGTTAAGTGTGCTATAATGATAGGGCTAGTAGGTCTTGACGCAGAAGATTAGTACAAGGCTTGATATTATTATGATTACAATAGAAAGTGAAGACAATAAATATGGCAAATTTGCTGGCTAAAACACGTAAAATTACATCTATCTTGCAACGCTCAGTAGATAGCTTGGAAGGAGATCTTCCATACAACAACATGGCTGCTCAATTGGCGGATATCATTGATTGTAACGCTGCTATCGTTAATGGTGGTGGTGCTCTCCTTGGTTTTGCCATGAAGTACAAAACCAACAATGATCGTGTGGAAGAGTTTTTTGAAGCCAAACAACTTCCAGAAGAATACACACGTGGTATCAGCCGTGTTTATGACACTCAAGAAAACATTGGTATTGACAGTGATTTGACCATTTTCCCTGTGGAATCAAAAGATGACTTCCCAGATGGTTTGACTACAATTGCTCCTATCTATGGTGGTGGTATGCGTCTTGGTTCTTTCATCATTTGGCGTAACGACCATGATTTTGTGGATGAAGATCTTATCTTGGTTGAGATTGCCTCTACAGTAGTTGGGTTGCAGTTGTTGAACCTTCAAACAGAGAACTTGGAAGAAACGATTCGTAAACAAACAGCTATTAACATGGCTATTAATACCTTGTCTTACTCAGAAATCAAGGCAGTTTCAGCTATCTTGAATGAGTTGGACGGTTTGGAAGGCCGCTTGACAGCGTCTGTTATCGCTGACCGTATTGGAATCACACGTTCAGTTATCGTTAATGCCCTTCGTAAGTTGGAATCAGCTGGTATTATTGAGAGCCGTTCACTCGGTATGAAAGGGACTTATCTTAAAGTCCTTAACGAAGGTATCTACGATAAATTGAAAGAATACGAATAAGAAGAATACTGAAAGTAAGTGAGGTAGGAGGAACCTGCCCCACTTTTTTTAAAAGGAGAAAGTAATATGACAAAGGCATTGATATCAATTGATTACTCTTATGATTTTGTGGCAGATGATGGGAAGTTGACGGCTGGAAAGCCTGCCCAAGCCATTGAAGACCGCATTGCCCAGGTAACTCAAGAGGCCTATGATAATGGGGATTATATCTTCGTTGCTATGGACCGACATGATGAAGGAGATACCTTCCATCCTGAAACCAAGCTCTTTCCACCGCACAATATTGCAGGGACGTCTGGGCGAGAACTTTATGGTAAGTTAGCTGGTGTATATGATGCTATCAAGGATGATAATCGTGTCTTTTGGATGGATAAGCGACACTACTCAGCCTTTTCGGGAACGGATTTAGATATTCGTTTGCGTGAGCGTCGTGTGACGACAGTTGTTTTGACAGGAGTTTTAACGGATATTTGTGTCCTACATACAGCCATTGATGCCTATAATTTGGGCTATGATATCGAGGTTGTAGCGAGTGCAACAGCTTCCTTGACGCCTGAAGCTCATGACTTTGCTATCGGGCATTTTAAGAATGTTCTTGGAGCAACAATTGTGGAGTAAGAAGATTTATGATTGAGAGTGGGAATCTGGCCTACTCTCGCTTCTTGTCTAAAATCATAGGATAGTATCAGTTTTTCGTAGTTTACTATAAGAAAACGATTCCATATTAGTATATACTATTACTGAAATAATCTTGAATCATAAGAGGTAGAACAATGACTAAAAAAATGACTTTTCCTGACGGATTTTTGTGGGGTGGAGCGACAGCAGCCAACCAATGTGAGGGTGCCTATGATGCTGATGGACGTGGTTTAGCCAATGTTGACGTGGTGCCAATTGGTGAGGATCGTCTTTCAATTATCACTGGACGTCGTAAGATGTTTGATTTTGAGGATGGCTATTTTTATCCAGCCAAGGAAAGTATCGATATGTACCATCGTTACAAGGAAGATATTGCTCTTTTTGGTGAAATGGGCTTTAAGACTTATCGTCTTTCTATTGCTTGGTCACGTATTTTTCCTAAGGGTGATGAGGCTGAGCCAAATGAAGCTGGGCTTGCCTTTTACGAGGACCTCTTCAAGGAATGTCACAAGCATGGCATTGAACCTTTGGTGACAATCACACACTTTGATTGTCCAATGCACTTGATTACCGAGTATGGCGGCTGGCGTAACCGTAAGATGCTTGGCTTCTATGAAAATCTTTGCCGTACCCTTTTCACACGCTTTAAAGGCTTGGTTAAGTACTGGCTCACATTCAATGAAATCAATATGATTCTCCATGCACCATTTATGGGAGCAGGACTCTGCTTTGAAGAGGGTGAGAATGAGGAACAGGTTAAATACCAAGCAGCTCACCATGAGTTGGTAGCTTCAGCTATGGCGACGAAGTTGGCCCATGAGATTGACCCTGAAAATAAGGTTGGTTGTATGTTGGCAGCAGGTCAGTATTATCCAAATACAGCCCATCCACGCGACTACTGGGCAGCCATGCAAGAAGACCGTAGTAGTTATTTCTTTATTGATGTTCAGGCTCGTGGAGAGTATCCAAATTATGCTAAGAAGCAGTGGGAACGTGATGGCATTGAGATTGAGATGACTGAAGAAGATTTGGCCCTTCTTAAAGAGCATACTGTTGATTTTATTTCCTTCTCTTACTATGCAAGTCGTGTGGCTTCAGGTGATCCAGAAGTTAATGAAAAGACAGCAGGAAATATCTTTGCCTCTATTAAAAATCCATATTTGGAAGCTTCAGAATGGGGTTGGCAAATTGACCCACTAGGTCTTCGTATTACCCTTAACGTTATTTGGGATCGTTACCAAAAACCGATGTTTATCGTTGAAAATGGGCTTGGTGCTGTGGATACACCAGATGAAAATGGTTATGTTGAAGACGATTATCGTATCGACTACTTGGCAGCCCACATCAAGGCCATGCGTGATGCTATCAATGAAGATGGTGTAGAGCTTTGGGGCTACACAACATGGGGCTGTATCGACCTTGTTTCTGCTGGAACTGGTGAAATGAAGAAACGTTATGGCTTCATCTATGTGGACCGTGACAACGATGGTAATGGTAGCCTTAAACGCTCTAAGAAGAAATCATTTAACTGGTATAAAGAAGTTATCGCAAGTAACGGTGCCTCTGTAGAATAGGGTATGTGTTCTCGACTAATGACATCTACGGTAAAGGTGGGGAGCAAGAGAA
>OIWO01001490.1_pt1 | contig 18992 bp, 12 predicted proteins | sample 1587641 | NCBI WGS metagenome assembly OIWO01 (sample SAMEA3888924, study PRJEB22519) | human gut metagenome | biome: human gut; feature: human-associated habitat; material: faeces | place: Denmark | collected 2010
CCGGAAATGCATTTACAACAGTTTTTCCGTCTTTTCCTTTTGTATATTTACCAATACGAGGTCCAAGCATTGCGGCACCGATAACAGAAGCAATACCACCGACCATATGAATTACAGAAGAACCTGCAAAATCAACATAGCCTAATTTTGCGAGCCATCCTGCACTATTCCATACCCATCCAGCTTCAATCGGGTATACGATTGCACTGATAACTGCGGAATAAATACAATATGTAGAGAACTTTGTTCTTTCTGCCATTGCACCGGAAACAATCGTCGCCGTTGTCGCACAGAACACCAGGTTGAATACAAAGTTTGACCAATCAAAGCTGCCATAAGCAGTGAAAATATCAAATCCAGGTTTACCAATCAACCCTACTATATCTTCGCCTAACAAAAGGCTGAAACCAATCAAAATGAAAACGCATGTTCCAATACAGAAATCCATGAGGTTTTTCATAATGATATTTCCGGCATTTTTTGCTCTTGTAAATCCTGTCTCTACCATGGCAAATCCTGCCTGCATCCAAAATACTAATGCTGCGCCGATCAAGAACCAGACTCCAAAGGTCTGTGAACTGATGGCATCCATAATTTCCTGAGTCATAACTTTTTCCTCCTTTTTTCAGGTATTAAAAAACGTGCACGTTCCGAGTCTTCGTCTCCGGATACGTGCACGCCATTGTGCATTTAATTTCTATTCGTTTATTATTTTACACTATAAAGTATTTCACCATATGTTGGATATGGCCAGATGTCAGATGGAACCAATACCTCTAAAGCATCTATGATTTCACGTAAGCTATTCATATCTGTGAAAATCACTTCTCGATAATATTTTGCAATCGCAAGTGCTTCTTGTGTTTCGTCCACCTTTTCTACATCTGCTTCCAATTTTTCCAAACGCTCTGTCAACTGTTCTGTCAACTCTGCCGCTTTTGTCAGCAATTTCTCCTCTGCCCTTACAGAAAGTGCTACATTGGTTGCCTGTTTTGCGTTGACAACCTCAGCTACCGTGTACTGGTACTCAAGCGCTGCTCCCATAATATCTTTCTTTGTCATAGAAATCAGCGTCATAGCCTCAATGTTAATGGTCTTATAGTAATTTTCCAATAAGATTTCATAGCGGGATTGAATCTCAGACTCTGTATAAACCTCGTTCTTCGTAAACAAAGCAATTGTCTTATCCTGAATAAATACAGGAAGTGCATCTACCGTCGACTTCAGGTTTGAAAGGCCTCGTCTTTCTGCTTCTTCTACCCATTCTTCGCTATAACCATTGCCATTAAAAATGATTCTCTTATGTGCTATAATCTCACGGCGCAGCAGCTGATCCAATGCAGTGCAGAAATCATCTGCTTTTTCTAGTTCATCAGCAAATTCTGATAAGGACTCTGCAACAATCGTATTTAAAATAACATTTGGTCCAGATATAGATGCTGTAGATCCCAAAGAACGAAACTCAAACTTATTGCCGGTGAAAGCAAATGGAGACGTTCTATTTCTATCTGTTGTATCCTTTGGAATATGTGGTAATACCGTTGCACCAATGGACATCAAAGTCTTTTCTTTATCGTGATAATCAACTCCCTTTTCTATCGAGTCAATCACATGTGTCAATTCATCACCAAGGAAAACAGACATAATAGCTGGTGGTGCTTCGTTCGCGCCCAGACGATGATCGTTTCCTGCACTTGCAACAGATAACCGGAGCAATTCCTGGTAGTCGTCTACTGCTTTAATGACAGCGGTTAAAAACAGTAAAAATTGTGCGTTTTGGGAAGGAGTCGCACCGGGTTCAAGCAGATTCACTCCGGTATCCGTTGAAATAGACCAGTTGTTGTGTTTACCGGAACCATTGACTCCGGCAAAAGGTTTTTCATGCAACAGACATGCCATTCCATGACGTCCTGCCACTGTTTTCATCATTTCCATCGTAAGCTGGTTATGATCCGTTGCTATGTTCGTGGTTGAGAAAACTGGTGCCAGCTCATGCTGTGCTGGTGCTACCTCATTATGCTTGGTCTTAGCAAGAATCCCAAGTTTCCACAACTCCTCGTCTAACTCTTTCATGTACTCGGAAACCCTTGGCTTGATTGTGCCAAAATAATGATCTTCGAGTTCCTGTCCCTTTGGCGGTTTTGCACCGAAAAGGGTTCTGCCGGTATAAATCAAATCCGGTCTTTTGTCATATACAGATTGATCTATCAGAAAATATTCCTGTTCCGGACCAACTGTCGTAATAACACGTTTTACATCTGTATTTCCAAATAATCGTAGTACACGGACTGCCTGTTTATCCAACGCCTGCATCGAACGAAGAAGAGGTGTCTTCTTATCTAATGCTTCTCCACTGTAAGAGCAAAATGCAGTCGGTATACAAAGTGTGTCATCTTTGATAAATGCATAAGATGTCGGATCCCACGCTGTATATCCTCTTGCTTCAAAAGTAGCACGAAGCCCACCGGATGGGAAAGAAGATGCATCCGGCTCTCCCTTTACAAGTTCTTTGCCGGAAAACTCCATAATGACTTTTCCACCTGGTTCTGGCGAAATAAAACTATCATGCTTTTCTGCCGTCACACCTGTCATTGGCTGGAACCAATGTGTGAAATGTGTTGCGCCTTTTTCAAGCGCCCAATCTTTCATAGCCGCAGCTACAACATTTGCTACATCCAATTGTAAATGTAAGCCATCTGCAATCGTTTTTTGCAATGCCTTATAGATGTCTTTTGGCAAGCGCTCCTTCATCACTTCGTCATTAAAGACCATACTTCCAAATAATTCAGGTACATTCTTTGTCATAATGCTGTCCTCCTACTCTCTTTTCTTATTTAACAACCACTCTGTCCATAGTTCTTTAGAACACGGGCAGATGGATCATTGACATCACAGTTTTCCCAATTTTTATTCGGCATCCAGAAATCGACGATCATGTCCGCCTGATTCGGATAATATTTTTCAAACATTTCTCTATATAATAGAGATTCCTTGGTAAACGGTTTTGCATGAATATATTTCTTTCTTTTTTCCTCATATGCTTCATCCGTATAAAAACTGTTTGCATATTCCTTGATGTAATCCACCATGGAATGCCCTACAGCATCGGAAAAAGCTGCCTTCTCACGAAAGAGAATATCGTAAGGGAGATAATCGCCATCCTCAAATGCATGTCTTAAAAGGTATTTTCCTTTGTTATAGGTGTTCATCTTGATTTTCGGATTGATGCTCATCACATACTTGACAAAATCAAGATCTCCAAAAGGAACTCTGGCTTCCATAGAATTTACGGAAATACAGCGGTCTGCCCGAAGCACATCATACATATACAATTCGCGCAGTCTTTTTTCTGCCTCTTCCTGAAAACTCTCTGCATCCGGTGCAAAATCGGTATATTTATAACCAAATATTTCATCTGAAATCTCTCCGGTTAATAGTACTCTGATATCGGTTTGCTCATGAATTGCTTTGCAGATCAGATACATTCCCATGCTCGCCCGGATGGTGGTAATATCAAACGTTCCAAGAATCTTTACCACTTCTTCCAAAGAAGAAAGAACAATATCTTTATTGATGATAATTTCGTGATGCTCACTATGTAAGTAATCCGCAACTTCTTTGGCATATTTTAGATCAATCGCATCCTCATTCATTCCAATCGCAAAGGTCTTGATTGGCTTATCCAGGATTTTTTGCGAAATGGCACATACCAAAGAGGAATCCAAGCCACCGCTCAAAAGAAATCCTACCGGTGCATCTGCATCCAATCTCTTTTCTACGCCCTTAACCAGAAGTTCTTTAATCTTCTTACATGCGGTTTCTACATCATCACTGCTGTATGTCTGCCGCTTGGAAAGATCTTTGTAGCAAATGAATTTTCCATCCTCATAATAATGTCCTGGAGGAAACGGCATAACTTTGTCTGATAAACCGACCAGATTCTTTGCTTCGCTGGCAAACATGATAGAACCTTCGGCATCATATGCGTAAAACAACGGGCGGATACCAATGGGATCTCTCGCTGCAAGTAATGTCTGCTTCTTTGCATCGTAGAGAATCATTGCAAATTCTGCATCCAGCTTTTCAAACATATCCACCCCATATTGTTCATACATAGGAAGAATGATTTCACAGTCCGAATCGCTTTTAAAAACATATCCCTGTTCTTTTAGGATTTTCTTTTCTTCACGGAAACCATACAACTCGCCATTACACACAACAGCATTTCCATGCAACAAAAATGGCTGCATACCGCTTTTGTCCAGTCCCATAATTGCTAGTCTCTGAAATCCCAAAACACAATCGCCTATAGCTTCTATTCGCATCATGTCAGGACCTCTGGAATTTGTTTTGGCAAAGTTTGCTTGAAATTTCTCCATGGAAACATGTTTTTTTGACAATGCCATAATCGAACACATATCTTTTTTCTCCTTCCCTTTTCCAGCGCTGCCTGGATTTTTATAAAAAAAGAAGGCGCCACAGACTAGTATAAAAACTAATCCGTGGCGCCTTTGCCATCTGAATTTATTTACATCATAGTCATTGTTTTCTATGATGTCAACAAAAATTTCAAAATTGTGTATATTTTATAACAAATAACTATCATTAACAAAATATACATCTGATAATTGTAAATTTTAGACAATTTTACACATTATAACCCATATTTTTCCTTATACTCTTCATACATTGCACGGAATTCCGGTGTGTTATTTTCCTTTAACGTATCCAGATATTCATGCGTATCATACACATCATCCTTTGTCTGAATCATACATACTGCAACATTGGAACAATGATCAGATACACGCTCAAAGTTGGTCAACAAGTCCTCAAATGGTACAGAAAGCGCGATTGTACATTTTCCTTTCTGCAAACGTTTGATGTGATGCTTCTTTGCCTTACTATTAATACCATCAATCACATCCTCTAATGGTTCTACATGTTTTGCCAAATCATAATCATCGGTATTAAATGCCTGCATGGTCATAGATACAATCTTGCGCAAAGCCTGTATATATGTCTGTAACTCTGCACTTGCCTTCTCTGAGAATACAAGTTCTTTTTTATGCATTTCCTGTGCAGTTTCACAAATATTCATTGCATGGTCAGAAATACGTTCAAAGTTTCCACTGCAATGTAAAATAGTAGTAATCGTCTGGTTATCTGCTACGCTAAGTGGTTTTGAAGACAGCTTAATTATATATGTGCCAAGCATATCCTCAAAAGTATCAATCTGGCTTTCCAATACAGCGACACGTTTTGCTGTCTTTTTATCGTAATGATCCAGCAGATTCGTTGCCAAAACCAACGATTCTTCTGTTACTTCTGCCATCTTACGAGCAACTGTTACACAATGTCCAACGGCAAATGCCGGTTTTTCAAGGAAACGTTCGTCAAGCAATGCAAGTTCTGTTGGAAGACCTTCCATTTCTTCTTCATCTTCATCATTACCACGTACGGTAATTGTCGCAAGTTTTTCAAGCAAACGATGGAATGGAAGCAGACAAACCGTAGCAATCACATTAAATACACTATGGATTACAGCAACACCAGCGGCATTTGTCGCTTGTCCCAAAAATGCAAAATGCAAAAAGGCATTCAAAGTATAGAATACAATCATAAACAAAACAGTTCCAATGATATTAAAATACAAATGCACAAATGCTGCTCTCTTAGCATTCTTCTTGGCACCAATTGCTGAAATTAATGCCGTAATACAGGTACCGATATTTTGACCCATAATAATTGGAAGTGCTGTTCCAAAGGTTACACTTCCTGTTGCACACAGCGCCTGCAAAATACCAACAGATGCCGATGAAGACTGAATCACCGCTGTAAGAATCGCACCCGCAAGCATACCTAAAAGTGGATTGGAAAACATCGTAAGAATGCCGGTAAATTCCGGTACATCTGCAAGTGGCTTTACCGCATTTGACATGGTATCCATTCCAAACATAAGTACTGCAAATCCAAGCAAAATACCACCAATATCATGCTTCTTCTCATCTTTTGTAAACATGATAAAAATGATACCAATCAATGCCAAAATCGGACAAAACGATGTCGGTTTTAAAAATTGTAATAAAATATTATTACTTTCTATACCGGCAAGACTGACAATCCATGAAGTAACTGTCGTACCTACATTGGCACCCATAATAATACCAACTGCCTGTGATAATTTCATGATGCCGGAATTAACAAAACCAACAACCATGACTGTCGTCGCTGAAGATGACTGAATCACTGCTGTTACAGCGGCACCTAAAAGCACACCCTTGATCGGTGTTGAAGTCAGCTTCTCAAGGATCTGTTCTAACTTACCACCTGCTGTCTTAGCAAGTCCATCTCCCATGGTCTCCATTCCGTAAAGGAACATTGCAAGACCACCTATCATAGATAATACGCTAAAAATGTCCATGATTATCTCCTCTTACTATACAATTTTCAATATCCATATGTGTCGTAAAGCAACACATACAATTACACTGTATAAGATTTAGATGTAAAATTCAAGTAAAATCCATGTAAAATCGTCTATCCTATTGTACTGTTCGAAATACACAAATTTTATCTGTCGTGGCTTATTTATGCTAATGTTTCATCACGTAGGATTAATATGTCACCAAGTTTTAATTCCGTATCCTTCTGCGGCAGTATGGATAGATTATCACGCAGAATCAGATAAATTTTTGTACTTCCATCCTCCTCCATCTCTTCTACATATTTTCCGGCTAATTGTGCATCTATACGTATTTCCGCAATTGCCTGCATATCCTCCTGTTTCCAGTTGGATATATAGCTTTTACGTTGATACTGTTCTACAAAACCAGCACTGATAATACCTGTTGGAATGGCAACAACCCCTACACCAAGATAGGCAATCATGATTGCCATCACGCGTCCAAGCGTCGTGATCGGATAGATATCTCCATACCCTACCGTAAGCAAGGTACTCATGCTCCACCACATACCACTAAATGCATTGCGAAAAACTTCCGGCTGCGCCGCATGTTCTACACTATACATGCATAGGCTGCTCGCAAGCATCAGAATCATGACGATAAACACAGAAGATATGATTTGGTTTCGTTTTTCATACAAAACCGTTGTAATAACATTAAAAGAATCGTATTTTGCATTAAGGCGGAACAAATGAAAAATTCTTGCCACGCGAAGCATGCGAAAAATCACCATGCCAGATAGGAAAAAGGCAGGTACAATGGTCAGCAAATCCACAACACCATCAAAGGATACCAGAAACCGTAATCTTGCCCGCACTTTACTTTTTTCCGGATACAACGCATCTGCTGTCCAGATACGCAATCCATATTCCACGCAAAAAATCAGTAATGTAACGATTTCCACCATATGAAACAAAGGAAACAATTTCGAGAGTTCCTGAAAAGTCAATAAAACCGTCACTGCAATATTTGAGATGATGGTAATGGTAATAAACACATCAAAAGCTCTGCTGATCCGGTTGCTCTTGTCTCCAATTTGTATGATGTTAAATATCTTTTCTTTCATGGTTGCCTCCAAATATGTCATGTAAAGTATAGTATATACCAACTTTGCAATTTTGTGGCGCATTTTTAAAACAGCGTATAATCCTTTCGTGCATCCCCCTCAACTAAACTTCATCACGAACACCGAACTTTCGCTTAAAGTCATCATAACTATTAATCCAGTCAAACTTTATGTCTTTTGAAACCGCTTCAAAATGAAGTTTTCCACATTTTATTTTATTTTGTTCAACCTCCTGTAAATTTTCTTCTTTCTTTCCCCACTTTGATTCAACTACAAAATAAATTCCCACTTCATTTTTTCCTGCATCTTCTTTTCGGCAAACCATCGCCCAATCCGGACTATAATTTCCATATGGGGTATCTATCACAAAGCCTCCCTTTTTTAACTTCGTAAAAAGTAATACATTTCTATTGTTCTCCAGGCGATGTGCAAATTCATTTTCTCCCTCTGAATCCATTTTATAATATTCATTCATAGCAGAACTACGCCTCGCTTTTGCTTGAAACACTCTCCATTCTTGTTCAAAATCTTCTTGCGAAATCGTATCTAATTCGAAAATATTACTTTCTTCCAACTCATAGCCATTAATTACTTCATAAGACGTAATATGTGATGCTTTCGTTCTGTTCAACAATCCCAGGATGCACTGTGTCACTTGATCTAATATGTCTTGGTTATTCAGAAGATCTCTTTTTGCAATGCCATTTATAATTTTGAATATTGCTAAACGTGGAAGCATTGTATGATACATAATATAATTTGCAATTTCAAAATCCGATTTTGGATCAGATACAATCTCAATTTCTAATTCTTTGTCACTATATTGTTCCTGCTGCATGATAAACCGTGCCGAATCGTCGAAATTACCTTTTCCCACCTCAACATGGTACACATTTTTTGCATGCATAAACTGCAACATTTGATTGATTTCCAATATACATTCTTCAATGAATTGATCCTTATCAATTTGAATTTTATAAATAGATCGTTTTAACAAATTCTCCCTTAGTCCTTTATAAATTTTTTCAAATTCCCCTTCTGTAACATATGCCCTAACATGATTCTTATAGTCCGCGTTATCACCATTAATAATTTCAATTTTTCTTGTTCCTTTTTGCACCATGAGATTTTTAAATTGCTGCTTAATCATTGATTCATGCTCATGCAATATATCATCCACAAAAGTCATCGTATCCAACGTTTGCGTGATCTGTTGCACATTTCCCTTTAGCATATGTTCATAATTCATTACTCCTGCGGATACAAGTTCCTCTTTCAATGTATCAACAAGTTCCGGACTGATTTTAATTTGAGGAACACCAGCTGTACGCAATGCAGATATCAATATCTCAGCAGTGACCTCATCTTTGACAAAATGCATATTATCATTAAAATCCTTCTGAAGAGCGGATGCAAAATGATCATAATAATCATTCGCTATTACAGTCAGTTCATTAATTCTACGGTCAATACAACGATTACCTGTGTTGTCAACCGGTAATCTTAATCCTCGACCAATCTCCTGTTTTTTAGCAATATCCGAACCACCTGCCTTTAGCGTACAAAGTGTAAACACATTTGGATTATCCCATCCTTCTCTCAATGCAGAATGTGAAAAGATAAACGCAAGCGGCTCATCAAAAGAAATCAGTTCATCCTTCTTTTCAAGAATAAGACTGATACCTCTATCAATATCCTCCTGTGACTTTGCCTTGAGTTTCACATCGCTATCGTCTACAGATGAATCCCACCCTTCAACATCTACCGCATTATTCTTCTTGTCTCTGGCAAAATATCCTTCTCTTACGGCCTGTACATTCATATAGTTTGGAAAGTACTCTTTATTCATTTCCAGCTCATGCGTATGAGTCGTTACATACTTTTTGTATTCTTCATCAAAAATGCGAAGATACTCGCCTCTTCCATCAGGAGCCGAATCATCACGCACCTTATCTACCGCATCAATAAAGAATAATGTCAACGCCTTGATTTTCCTACCTGAACGAATGATATTAAGTTGTTTTGTAAAATGGTTCTGTATCGCCAGCCTGATTTGAATTCGCACAGCCTCGTTTTTTTCTATTTCATGATTACTGTGTCCAAGTTCCAAACCAAAGAACCCATCCTTAGTAGCAACCGACAATGGCTTTAATTTGTGTGGTTCTTCTGCAATACGATACTCCTTATACTGTGATAATCCACCCGATAATTCTTCTAAAGATGCCCCACCACCTACATTGAATGTTTTAAATCGAATTGTTCCACCTTGATCTTGTGAAAAGATTTCGATCTTTGCCTTCAAATCCGAAGTAAATACAAGATATCTGACATATGGGTAATCTTTTGGTATCACACCATAAACTGTCTTAACGACAATCTTTTTTACTAAATCTTTTTGATATGCCGCATAAGAATCCAATTTGTAAATCTGATTATATAACTGTTTATGTGTTGCAGAGTAGCGCAGCGTAAAAAGTGGCTTTAATTCTTCAATAGCAACTAATGATTTTGACTTTTTCTTTTTAGTACCTTCAATCTTTTGTGGCTCATCAATAATCACAATTGGCTTGATATATTTGATATCTTCCCAAAGGTTCTGACCATACTCATCTTCCTTTCGGATTTTGTTGCTATCCTTATTGAAAGCCTGGATATTCATAACACAGATACTTAAATCATTACTCTCGACCAACTTTGAACTAATCTGCTTTGGATTATTACTGTCATATATAAAGCTATGTTTGCCAATATCAATATTGTAAAGTCTCTTGAAATGGTCAGCTAACTGCTCCATCGATTTCTCTACCCCCTTACGGATAGCAATAGATGGAACTACTATCATAAATTTACGAAATCCATACTCCTGATATAACTCGAGAATCGTCCGAAGATATACATAGGTTTTTCCCGTCCCTGTCTCCATTTCAATCGTAAAATTATTACCATCAGCAAGAACATCATCAGCAAATAAACCATTTGACAACTGCACATTCCGCAAATTTCCCAGTAATCTGCTGCCAACTACAATATCATTATTTCTGACAGGATCGCCCTCACCCGCTTTACGAATTCGACTCGGTCTATAGATGCCATCCACATGTCTCGACAGTCCTCTAAATAATTCTACAGTAGAATGGATTGCCTGCATCTGATACTCAAGATCATCCTCAAATTGGAATGTAATACGCTTTGCCATAATTCCATTCCTCCTTAAATAAATTCTACTGTATATGTAGGTTTGCTAGTTCCGGCATTCTTTTCAATCAGAGCTTTGAGTCTTCTGAATGTCTCATCTTTCAGAGCAATGTCATCCTTGAATGCGGAATCTCTGAATATAAATTTAATTGGTAATGGATCGAGTTCTGCAAGTTTTGAAACCAACTCCTCGGTAATCTGTGTTTCCAGACACACCAGATAACTGCTTGCATAGAGATATGTACGACTACCAATATCTGATAACTGCTCTAATGATTCTGAAAGTGCCACATCACGCTGGCGGAGCATCAGTTCATATACGATATCTACATCATTTGCATCTGGCATAAAATCAACAAGGTCTGGTGTATATTCAAGCTGATTCATATCTACCTGTCCTATATCCATAAAGGAATTCCACTTAATATTGGTATCAGCGGTTCTGAAAACTTTAAAACCAATGTCAATGTCTGCGTCTGGGTGTTCTGATTTTATTTTGTCTCCTGCTCTACGGATACGTTCTTTACCAATTTCGCAAATATTACTATAACCATTTTTTCTAGCCTCACTATTTTCTAAAGTTTTCTCTTGTAATTGCACCATAATGAATTTGCGATTACCACCATTTTCTAAATTATAGTTCATCACTGCGTGTGCAGTAGTAGACGCTCCAGAAAAGAAGTCCAAAATTATAGCCTCTTTATCATCAAATGTAATCATTCTTAACATTCTATCAATTAATTCTAAAGGTTTAGGAGTATCAAATGTTGCTTCCCCCATCAATCCTTTTAACCTAGATGTTGCTGATGAAGTTAGTCCAACATCATCCCACCATGTCGTAGCTGTTCTCCTGGTATTCACTGCTGTCGATTTGTAGTATTTTTGATATAAGCTATTTCCTCTTTTTACAACTAATCCTTTTTTTAACTTTTCCTTCATAGTAGTTTTCGAAAATCTCCAATATCCTTCAACTCCCAAAAAAGTATAAAATGGATTTCCTTTTTTTGCTCCTCCTGGTCCATCAACAGGAACTAAACGATAATCCCCCTTACCATCATTATCATTTAAATCAAATCCTTCCAAATTGGGATCTAATCCAATCATCCTTCTTTTTGCTTCAAGAGCATCCACTCTTTTTGCATAAAAAAGCACTATGTTATGATTTGGTGATATTATCTTATCATTTGATATAGATGCTCTAGATTTATGGCAAATCATGGCAATTCTATTTTGTTCTCCAAAAATTTCATCACATATTTTTGTAAGGTTCATCGATTCATTATCATCAATACTTATAAAAATTGCTCCATCATCCATCAATAAATCATAAGCCAATTTTATTCTAGGATACATCATATTTAACCAAGTTGTATGATATCTATTTTGAGAATTTCTATTTATTGTGTATCTCTCTCCCAAACCATTAGCAATCCCCTCGCTGATATCTGATGTTTTTTTAGACATCGTAAAATTATCATTATACACAAAATCATTTCCTGTATTGTATGGTGGATCTATATAAATCATCTTAATGGCACCATAATAATTCTGTCTAAGTAATTTCAATACTTCCAGATTATCTCCCTCAATGTAGAGATTTTCTGTGGTATCTGCATATTTACTATCATCTGGAATAAATTTCAATGTCCTCCCAATAACATCTTCCTGAGCAATCTTTTTCGCATTCTTCTTTCCAGCCCAAGTAAGCTCATACTTTTCGCTCCCAACTTCTTCAAACTGTCCCAGTTCTTCTTTTAGGGCTTCAAAATCAACCTCTCCATCCTTTACTGCAGATGGGAATAACTGAGCAAGTTTCTTTACATTATCTCCAACGATATCATTAATCTGCTGTGGCATCTTGTTATCCATAGCCTATTTCCTCCTAACTGTCTTCTACAATCACATTTTTCTTATTTATTTTTATTAAAAAACGTATAAAACTTCCTGTTAAATACAATAAAAAATCTAATTCATTCTCATCTACTGAATCATCATGCTTAGCGTGCGAATTATTATACTTTGCATAACAATCAATTAACTTAAAATACATGTTTGATACTTCTGAAGAAAGATTTTTATCCTTCAAATATACACCTAAATCTTTTACCTGATTTTCTAATGATTTATCATTACCTAAAAATTGTTTCAAAAATAATTCTAAAGCTAATCGTAAAGAGTCAACTACTTGTCTATCATATTTACCTTTAAGCATATCGTTTAGTGCTTGACGATACTGATTCTGCGCCTTTTCATATACACTTAGCCAATTTATCACATCTACAACCATTGGTTTATCAAAAAACGCTTCGCTATAAGGAAAAAATTTATATTCTTCTCCATCTATGCATATAACTGCATTTATTCCAGATAATTTTAAAGCAATTGCAACTTTTTGAACAAATGCATATTGTCTTGAGCAATCATCTGCTCTAGGGATACTATTCGCAACAAATTCTAAAATCTGAAGCCATACATATAATATAGACTTGTCTTTTTCAATTTTAACTGTCCCCAATGCTTGATGTAATAAAGAACCATCAAACCCCCATTCTTTAACTCCAGTATATGGATAACCTAAAAGTTCAAATATCTTTCTCGTATAAAACTGCAAATCATATTCATCGTATATAGTACTTGCAATTGCTGCAATTGTTCTATTTTTAAATGCTATCAAATCCTCTTTAGGTCTTGTATATCCAAATCTGTATGCATATTGTTCTTTTATCTTAAGAATATCTGCATAATCATCATCTATTTCTATTGGCTTAATACTATTTTCCAAAAATATACCTCCTATAATTCTTCATTATCAAGTGCTTGTACTTCTGTCTTAATCTCTTTATTGATTTTCATTCGCTCGGCATTGGTAACTGCTGCTTTTAATCTACCCCTGGACGTTACCAACTCTACATATTTCTGGCATATTCTGGCAGTCCTCTCGGAATCATACCAAGTATTGCCATCAAGCAATTTATCTGTATGAATATACGCTTTTTCATTGACAACCATATATGCTTTATAAAACCACTCTTTGTAAAGCTGTACTTTGTCTATCTTATTCTTTACTGTGGCATAATTCATATATGCCATAAATCTATCCCTGTTGCTATCTGGAATACCAAGCATATATTGGTCTGTAAGCAATGTCTGTTCTACCACAATCTGCATATCATCAATCTGGCTGAGCCTCTTGATTGCCATGGAATACACTTCATCTTTTGTATCATGTATATGAAGCACACATAAAGGTTTTATGATATTCTGATACTTAGATGCGAGAAAATTTGCTTCCTTAATGTCCGTCACTTCTATGTCATAAAACTGTATGACCTGACAACGATACTCTCCATTATTTACTGACGGAATCTCTTCTCCAGCGATCTGATAATCAAGCCTTACAGACTTAACTGCATCTTTTATTCTCTTTTTATCATTAGGCTTTAAAGCCTTTGGGATAAAATCCTTTAGAGCCACCTTCACATCTACCCTGTATGTATCTGGTAAATCAAACATACAGTATCACCTCCAATACTCATGCCTTTTATTCAACCACCAAGAATGAAATCAATTCAAAATCATCGGCAGTTTCATCGGCAAAGGCGTTATTAAATCCACCAAAATCAAACATAAGCTGCGTAGCCTTTGACTCCTCTTCGCCCTTGATGGATTTTATTGCTTTATTCAGTAGGTCAGAATAGAACTGCATATCTTTGGCATTATTGGTGCGTACAAAGAATTTTTGGAATAGTTCCATGACAGGTTTACTTTTGCCATAGCATAGCTTACGGAACTGCTTTACCACTTCCCTAGCCTGCCCATTTCCATAGAGTACCTCTCCATTATTTCTCATATATATGAGATAATATGGATACAACGAGCTGTCAGATTTTGGCTTATTGGCATCATTACGATGCTTGAAACAGAATAGTACCCCAGCATTATCTCCATCCGTTACAGAATACACACCTTTTGGAACTTTCTTAATCTCCGGCACATTTTGAATGTATTCCGACAATTCATTCAAATACTCATTCATATTCAAATCAGTAAGTGAAATATTGTCGTTTGCATCCTCTATATCAATAACTTCATCCTTCAGTCGCTCAAGCTGACGCTTTCTAAAGTTAAAATCATTCATCTCAGGAGTAAGCACATCTTCATCCCCCGTAGATACCAGATTTAATGTTGTCATCTTACCTTTTACTCGTGCCTCTAATCCAAGATACTCATTCAACTCCATGTTAGGGAAGAAATTTATCATTTGGATATTTGTATTCTTACTTCCTATACGGTCAATACGACCAAATCTTTGTATCAAAGATACAGGGTTCCACTGAATATCAAAGTTAATTACAGTGTCGCAATCCTGTAAGTTCTGACCTTCTGAAATACAATCTGTACCAATCAATAAATCTATTTGCTCTTCTGTTGGAATCTCTTTTTTCATCTTCGATACTGGTGAAAATGCACATAGTACTGAATTGAAATCGCTGTCAACATTCTTGTTATTAGTAACAACTCTCTTGCCTGTGACACAAGCGGAATATACCCCTAAGTCCTTCATATGCTCTGAAAGACTGCTATACAAATAATCTGCTGTATCAGCAAACGCTGTAAATATAATAACCTTGCGGTTGCCATCATTGTATGGAGTTTCTCTGACCTTTCTTTCCAAAATACCCATAAGGTCTTGAAGTTTCTGGTCTCTTTGTTCATCAAGGATACGCTTTGCACTTTTATGAATCTCCGCAATAATGTATTTATCGCTGGCTAAGTCTTCCAAATAGTCATCCACTCTTAAATGTTTGACATCTATCTCATATTTTCCTTCAATATATACATCCTCTAAATCGTTGTCATCAAAGTCTGCATCTTCCTCAGATACATTTCCGCTGCCTTTCAACAATAATTGTTCTGTGCGCTCAATTTTTTCTAATAATCTACGAAGGGTTTCTTCAAAGGAATACACAGAACTTTCCAAACGCTTAAAAAGATTAAATCTATGAAGAATGATCATTCCATTTGCCTGTGTATCAAAATTCATATCTCCGCCATGTTTACCCTTGAGAGAGTACTTTTTAATATACAGTTGCTTGTATTCTTCCTTTATATATTTTGTAGGCGTGTAGACACTCAGAATCAATGCCTCAAGGAGTTCATTGGTCTCCTTAAAATGCAAAAGTTCCCTCTTTGTATCAATGTCACTATTATATGTATCTGGCTTATTTTTCTCTGGGAACTTACCTACTCCCTTATCACCATAATAACTGGTAATATGCTTTCGGCTTCGTGATATCGTCATAAGTTCCAACAACTTATAGAAATCTGATGGCAGACTATCCAACAACTGATCTTTCTGATGATAGGGAATCTTTTCCCATGCATTGATACTTGCTGAAGTCCTACGCAAAAGATTTTCAACGCTCGTGATACCCTGTTCTTCAAATGCAGAATCTGTATCTCTTGTAATAATGCTTATCTGATTTTTCAAATCTACCAAGCTATTATTTACAGGAGTAGCTGACAGCATCAGCACCTTTGTATTATTGTTTCCATGTTTAATAACATCCTGCATTAATCTCGCATATCGTGTCATTATCAGCTGGTCGTTATCATCATACCTGTCATTTCTATTACGGAAATTATGCGACTCGTCAATAACTACAAGGTCATATAATCCCCAGTCAAACTTTTTAAGGTCTTGTCCTGATCTTGACATTCCATTATATCTGGACAAATCAGTATGAAACATGATTCTGTAATTAAATGTCTCATGTAAAAATGAATCCTTATAATCTCCTCTGAAAGAATTCCAGTTATCGTAGAGTTTTGCAGGAGTTAGTACAAGGACTCTGTTCATTCCAATTTCAAAATACTTTATAATCGCTAAAGCCTCAAATGTCTTACCAAGACCTACGGAATCTGCAATAATGCATCCACCATAGGTATTAAGTTTGCGAATCGCTGATACCACGCAATCCTTTTGGAAATCATATAGCGCATTCCAAATCTCTGTTTTCTTAAATCTAACACTATCTCTTTCAAAACGCTCTACCCCAGTATCTAGTTGATTACCAAACAACTCATTCAATGTAAAATAATACAAAAACTCTGGTGCGTGCTCCTTATAGACATATTGCAGACTTGCAAGTAATTCATCCTTGTAGTCTACAGACACCTGCTCATTGAACCAAATCTTCCTAAAGATTTCTAACGTTCCCAGAATCTGCTCCTTATCGGCACTGCCGTTTAATATCGTGTCAAAGTTAATATTACTGAAAGCATCTCTACTGCTTTTCTTTGAAACTTCGAGCGATGAACTCCCCTGAATCATAAAGTCATCATCTATTATCAAGATATTTCCACCTATGCGGATACCTGCATTGACCTTACGAATATTGACGTGCTTCTCAATAAAATCATGCATATTCCTAGCCTGAGAAAAATGTTGTAACTTGTTTTTCTCTGTAATGTCATAAGCACTGAACAGTATATCTGATGGATTAATCTCAAATTCATGTGCTATTTCCGATTGATGTGGCAAAAACTTCACATCTCGAATTACAAAATTTATTTCTCTCACATTTTGTAAATTTTCTTCCAACAGGGAAAATACCGATATTGTCAATTTATCATTAACTATATTTACTACAGCATCCTTCTTCGTCTTTAGCACTTCATTAATTCTCTGTATCATCTGTTCATTTTGAACAAGCTCGTTCATTTTCTCCCCATCCTTCTATTGCATCTATAGTCAACTCTTTTTATACATATATCAACCATTATAGTACACAATATTTGTAAACTCAAATAAAAACGAGGTATAAAATTAGTGGATTTGATAAACTTTGGCAATAAACTAAAAAAACTAAGATTACAGAATCATATGACCCAACAACAATTAGCTTCTCTCATGGGTGTCACAAAATCTGTCGTCTCCTATTACGAATTACAGGAGCGTATTCCATCCCCAGAGATGCTAATTAAACTTTCAACTATTTTTCATGTGAGTACAGACTATTTGTTAGGTATTAGTTCTGATAACTCCATCAATATTTCCGGACTGAATGATGATGATATTGCTGTATTATCTGCAATGATTAACTTACTTCGAGATAAAAACAGTAAAATAGAATAAAAACAGCGTTACGACTTTTTCTCAAAATCGTAACGCTGTCTTCATTTTTTCTTTTATATTTTATTTAACAGGATAATTTCTGTTTTAATGCCTCCTGTAAGACTCCAGATACATTGATATGCGCTTTTTCTGCTTTTTGATTTAACCAATTTGGAAGTGTCACATTTCTTCGTACGGTTCTATTATCCTCTCTACGACGGTATTCATCAATATCCAGATCAACCAATGATATATAACTCTTTCCCTCTCCTGCAAAAGTTCCTTTTTCTACATTAATCTGGCTGATATCGGACGGATCTGGTATGTCTTCATCTCTATCTTGGCGAGTAATAATATTAACGCCGATTGCGTCCCGTGCCATGAGCATAGCATCCGCTGTGCCAAAGCCCTCTGTCATGAGTTCCAAATCTGGTACTTCAATCAAAACTGTGTTCTTTTTATCATCTATTTGTGTAAAAATCACTGGATAAGCCTGTCTCATGCTACATATCCTCCCTTACCTTATAATATACAGTATATGCAATCCTTATAATCCCCATTTTCTCAAAATCGCCCTTGCCAATATTTCATTGATTTCCTTGTGCCTCGGAATCTGTTCTTGATCTTTTCCTCTTACATATACATCATGATTTCCGCCATGACGTTCAAAAACAAATCCTGCCGCCTCTAATTTTTTCACCAATTCTCTCTGTTTCATAAACTCGCTCCCCTATCATTATTATACACACTTCGTGTGTATAATCAAGTCTTTCTTCAAAAGATAAAAGTGCAAAACCGTATCATTTCTTCTCATCATTTTATATCTTTAAAACAAATCCAACATATTGTCTAAATAGACTGCTTCTCTTACCTTTAGTTGATATTCTGGTTTGGTCATATAATACAATAAGAATTCTAAAATCAGCGCACTTCCCAAGCCGCGCCCCTCGATTTTGAACTGTGAAAATCCCATAGGAAGATAGGTATCTAAAATATCCGAAACTCCAATAAAGGCTGTACTTTCCATTGCCTTCGAAAAAAGATACCCCTTCTTTGCATCTGGTGCTTTGCATACATGCTCTGTTGTTTTTAATCCCAGACTTTTTCTACTAACCGCTTCATAGCATGCTTTTCTATCCACACAACC
>OIWO01001511.1_pt1 | contig 18761 bp, 7 predicted proteins | sample 1587641 | NCBI WGS metagenome assembly OIWO01 (sample SAMEA3888924, study PRJEB22519) | human gut metagenome | biome: human gut; feature: human-associated habitat; material: faeces | place: Denmark | collected 2010
GTTCTCGAAGTCTACCTTTGCGTTTCCAGCAACTCTTTCTGCCAGAACCTTGGTAATAGCAGCGGTCAGAGTAGTTTTACCATGGTCAACGTGTCCAATGGTACCAATGTTACAATGGGTTTTAGTTCTTTCAAACTTAGCTTTAGCCATTTTATAACGTCCTCCTTAATTTGCGCCCCTGTATATGTGTGGGGCTAATATAGTTAATGTCAGGCTATCAATCATTATATGATATTTCACCTTGATTTACAAGCCTTTTTTAGATTTTATCATTTCTTATGATCAGCAAGAACTTTCTCCTGAACGTTCTTTGGAACCTGCTCATATTTCTCGAAGAACATAGAGTAGTTACCACGTCCCTGTGTTTTGGAACGTAAGTCTGTGGAGTAACCGAACATTTCTGCTAAAGGTACATATCCGCGAACGATTTTTCCGCCGCCAAGATCATCCATACCTTCGATACGTCCACGACGTGAGTTGATATCACCGATAACATCACCCATGTATTCTTCTGGCATAGTAACTTCAACCTTCATGATTGGCTCAAGAAGAACTGCGTTACCCTGTCTCATAGCATCCTTGAATGCCATAGATCCAGCGATGTGGAATGCCATTTCTGATGAATCGACTTCATGGTAAGAACCATCGTATACGTTAGCAGAAACACCAATTACTGGGAATCCTGCTAAGATACCAGCCTGTGCTGCTTCTTCGATACCTTCTCCAACTGCTGGGATGTATTCCTTAGGAATAGCACCACCGACAACAGATGATTCGAACTTAAATGTCTCTTCACCGTTAGGATCCATAGGCTCGAACTTAACCTTACAGTGACCATACTGTCCACGACCACCAGACTGCTTAGCGTACTTGCTATCAATATCAACAGCCTTGGTAATTGTTTCTTTGTATGCTACCTGAGGTGCACCAACATTAGCTTCTACCTTGAATTCACGAAGCAGACGATCTACGATAACTTCCAAGTGAAGCTCGCCCATTCCGGCGATGATTGTCTGTCCTGTCTCCTGATTTGTATGAGCACGGAAAGTAGGATCTTCTTCTGCAAGTTTTGCAAGAGCTTCGCCCATCTTACCCTGATCATTCTTTGTCTTAGGCTCAATAGCCAATTCAATAACAGGTTCTGGGAATTCCATAGACTCCAGAATAACTGGATGCTGTTCATCACAGATTGTATCACCTGTTGTTGTAACCTTAAGACCAACAGCTGCTGCGATATCTCCAGAGTAAACCTTGTCAATCTCAGTTCTGCTGTTAGCATGCATCTGAAGAATACGTCCAACACGTTCCTTCTTTTCCTTTGTTGCATTCAAGATGTAAGAACCAGAGTTCAATGTACCTGAATAAACACGGAAGAATGCAAGTTTTCCTACGAATGGGTCTGTCATGATCTTAAATGCAAGAGCTGCAAATGGTTCATCATCAGATGATGGCTTTGTAATCTCATTGCCTTCTAAGTCTGTACCCTTGATGTCAGGAATATCTGTAGGAGCTGGCATGTATTCAACAACACCATCCAACAACTTCTGAACACCCTTATTCTTATATGCAGATCCACAGTATACAGGTACTGCTTCACATGCGATTGTAGCCTTACGAAGTGCCTTCTTCATGTCTTCAACAGAAGGTTCTTCACCCTCTAAGTAAGCCATCATAAGGTCATCATCCAGGTCACAAATCTTTTCAACAAGGTTTGTATGCCATTCATCAGCAAGATCCTTCAAATCATCCGGGATCTCTGTGATTTCAATGTCTTCACCCTTGTCATCGTTATAAAAGTAAGCTTCCATTTCGAACAGATCAATCAGACCCTTAAAGTCATCTTCTGCACCGATTGGAATCTGTACCGGGATTGCATTCTTTCCAAGACGATCAATGATAGTCTGTACTGACATAAAGAAGTCTGCACCCATCTTATCCATCTTGTTGATAAATGCCATACGAGGTACGTTATAAGTGTCAGCCTGACGCCAAACGTTTTCTGACTGTGGCTCAACACCAGCTTTAGCATCGAATACACCAACAGCACCATCAAGTACACGAAGGGAACGTTCTACTTCTACTGTAAAGTCAACGTGTCCTGGGGTATCAATGATGTTAATACGATGTTCTAATGCACCAGCCTTTGGCTTATGATGGTCCTCAAGTGTCCAGTGGCATGTAGTTGCAGCAGATGTGATTGTGATACCACGCTCTTTTTCCTGCTCCATCCAGTCCATCGTAGATGCACCATCATGAGTCTCACCAAGCTTGTAGTTTACACCAGTATAATAAAGGATACGCTCTGTCAATGTGGTCTTACCAGCATCGATATGCGCCATAATACCAATATTTCTGGTTCTATCCAATGGATATTCTCTTCCAGCCAAGTTTTTTTCCTCCTAATATTGTTGTACACAAGTAGTAATCTACTACTAGAATCTGTAGTGTGCGAAAGCCTTGTTTGCTTCTGCCATCTTGTGCATGTCTTCTTTTCTCTTAACAGATGCACCAGTATTGTTTGCTGCATCTAAGATCTCGTTTGCAAGTCTCTCTTCCATGGTCTTTTCGCTTCTCTTACGAGAGAACATTGTTAACCAACGAAGTCCGAGTGCCTGACGACGATCTGGTCTTACTTCGATTGGTACCTGATATGTTGCACCACCAATACGTCTAGCCTTTACCTCAAGTACAGGCATAACATTATTCATGGCTTCTTCAAATACCTCAAGAGCAGGCTTTCCTGCTTTTTCTTCTACTTTGGCAAATGCGCCGTATACAATTTTCTGAGCAACACCCTTCTTACCATCTAACATGATGTTATTGACAAGCTTTGTTACTACCTTGCTATTGTAAATTGGATCCGCCAAAACGTCTCTTTTTTGAGTATGTCCTTTACGTGGCACGGTACTTCCCTCCTTAATCATCTTTTTTTGATTTCGATTAATTCAACGGTACTCACATGTGTCGTTCTCTGTGTTCGTGCGGGAAAAGTTCTCATACGAATTTATCCGTAATAGGTGAACTTACATTCCAACACTTTTACCAAGTTCTGTTTGTGATACATTGTTGATGGCTAAGTCTTATTTCTTAGCGTCTTTTGGCTTCTTAGCGCCATATTTGGAACGAGCCTGTTTTCTGTTTGCTACACCTGCTGTATCCAGTGTACCACGGATGATATGGTATCTTGTACCCGGTAAGTCTTTTACTCTTCCTCCGCGGATTAAAACAACGCTATGCTCCTGTAAGTTGTGACCTTCACCCGGAATGTAGCTTGTTACTTCGATTCCGTTAGAAAGACGAACTCTGGCAATTTTTCTAAGAGCTGAGTTAGGTTTTTTAGGAGTTGCAGTCTTAACTGCTGTGCAGACACCTCTCTTCTGCGGTGAAGCAGAATCTGTAGGTTTTTTCTTTAAAGAGTTAAAACCTTTCTGGAGAGCTGGTGCTGTAGACTTCTTTACAGATGTCTGACGTCCTTTTCTTACTAACTGGTTAAATGTTGGCATGTTTTTCACCTCCTGTAGTTTAATTTCAATTTATGCATTTGTATGCACGCTAAATAATTATATAAGCAGAATGGCGGATTGTCAAGATTTTTTCTTTCAAAATGCGTTTCAGGGGCATGAAAGCTCGCATAAATCCGAAAAGAGGCAGCTCTCATCTAATGAGATTCTGCCTCTTCTTTCTATATAATATACCCAATAAAATTCTTTTGCATTGTTCTATGAAGAACCTCTGTGAAAAATGAACAAGTTTATGCAGTCTGCTCTTCTTCTTTTCTGCTGCTGATGATCAGATATACGCCGACAAAGAATACTGCCATACAGAGAATTACTTTTGCGTTTGTCTCCGGACCTGTCTTTGGTGTGGAGTCTAATACATGTTCCTTTGCCGTAAACTTACTTGCTGATCTTACACCACCTGCTGCAAGGTTTCTTCCCGTTACACTGCCGGATGTGCTGGTCACACTTGTTCCACTGCCCTGTGTATTATTAGAGGATGCATTCGTTGTACCATTGTCAGCCGGAGTTGCCGGATCATCTGTAGTTCCCGGATCGCTCGGTGTCGGACCATCACTCGGTTCCGGATCTTCCTTTACACCAGGATCATCTGTTCCATTCGGGTCTGCCGGGCTTTCCGGTGAATCCAGTAACTCATATGTATAGTTATTGTTTACTGCAAATTCCTCTCCTGCACTGTTAGAATAGGTATAGATCATCTGTGGTGTCCAGGATGACTGTGAACCGATATCCGTAACACTGGATGGAATGGTAATGGTCTGTACGCCGCTGTTTGAAAAAGCATTCTGCTCGATCACGGTTACACTTGCCGGAAGTGTTACCTCTGTAATTCCGTAGCAGCCATTTAATGCTGCATAAGACAATGTGGATGTCTTATCCGATATTTTTACACTGTACTTTCCTTCCGGGCAGTACAATAATTTTGTCTGTGTCTTATTATAGATACATCCGTCATAAGAAGAATAGGTAGCGTTTCCGCCATCTACTTCTACGCTGCTTAAATTGCTGCAGCCTGCAAATGCGGTATCGGAAATCGTATCTACCGCTGCCGGAATGGTCACACTCCCCAATAAAGTACAATTTTCAAACGCACTTGATCCAATACTTGTGACCGTACCCGGAATGGTCACGGATGATAAACTTGCACAGCCATAAAATGCCATGTCCGGGATCACTCCCACGTTTGCGGAAAATGTCAGATCGGACAGACTGCTGCAGCCTGCAAATACACTGTTTCCAATGTTCACTACACTGGCCGGTACCACTGCACGGTACAGATTGGTACAACCGGAAAATGCTCCCGAACCAATGCTGATCACGGAACCCGGTATCGTTACACTTGTAAGGGATGTATTGCCGCTGAATACATTATCACTGATCCCTGTAACGGTATCCGGTATCGTAATGTCACCGCCGCTTCCGGTATATGCTGTCAGCTCGCCGTTTTCAATGATAAATCCTGCACTCTCTTCTTCTGCTGTTGTAGAAAATGCCGGATAGATCATGACCGCAAGCATAGCTACTACCAGAAAAATTCCCACTCTTCTCTTTGTCTTTCTTTTCATGTTCATCGCCCTGCCTTCATCCTTGAAATTTTATTGTTCTATTTTTTTTGCTACTATATATAATCTTCCGTTCTCCACATACTGATTGCAAGTGGATAATGTCAGAAGTTTATCTCCATATTTGATCGGCTCTTTGTCCGCTAATACCGCACTCTTTTCCACATTTTTCTTGAATACATTAAATTCCTTTTTACTTTCTGCATTTAAAAAATCGTAGTATCGGAACACATCATCGTCCTGATATTCTACTTTTCCAAGACATACGGCTGTTACAATATAAGTTCCTTTTTCATAGATCGTGTCAAACTGTATCGTCTTATGCGACTGCCAGTATTCTTCGTCCAGATATTTTTTTAAAGAACCAAACATGGCACTGCTCTTCATATTATGTCCGTATATGATTATATTTGTACTGCGGTGGACAATGTCATTTCTGCTGTCTATAAACAGCGTACCGTTTTTGTCCTCTTCGCCGCTAAACGTATGGTCCAGATAGTAATCGGTATCGTTCTTCGGCTTCATCACCGGATAATCTACAATGCTGTCCGGTATTGTCAGCCAGCCTGCAAACTCCGGATTTTCCTGATATATTGCCTGATATTCCGGCAGAATGTCCGGCAGTTCTTCCTGTTTACCCTCTGCATTTTCCTGCTTTTTAGAAATGTCACCCTTTTTTTCAAGTGTGGTTGTCGGTGCATTCACGGAAGTCTGCTTTAAATCCTGCAAATGTTGTATTTCTTTTTTCCCTTTATAATTACTATATTCTATTCCGAAGTAAATTGCAAAACAAATTACTGCGGCTATGACACAGATGATTCCTCCGTATTTCCGAAGTCTGTCTGTCGTCTCTTTTTTGTCCTCGATCTTTTTCTCTGCATCTAACTGCTGCTGGGACTGCGTCGCAACCCGCTCCACAATATCTGCAAAAAATGCTTCTCCTATCGGACTTTTAAAAACCAGTTTTTCCTGCTTCATCCAATCGTACAGATGTAATAGTACATCCATATCATCCATGTCGACATTGTCGACGATGTAACGTATCGTATTTACATCGTCGAGTCCGTCGCTATATTCCTCATATGTCTGAAAAACGTATGCACCAATCTTGTACTCTCTGTTCATAAATCTTTACTTCACTTTTATTTTCTTTGCAGAGGAGTAACTTCCATAGGTCTTTACACCCTTGCTGCTCTTAAATGCACGCACTTTGTAGTAGTAGGTCTTGTTACTCTTTAATTTTTTGTTCACATATGTGACTGTCGAGCGTTTATTGATGGTCTTTACTAAGGTATATTTGCCGTTTTTAGATGTACTGCGGTATACCTCATATCCTGATGCAGAAGCAAGTCCCTTCCACTTTACTTTTACCTGTTTTGCCTTTGGCGAAGTAACTGTTACCTTCGGCGTTGCCGGTGTCGTCTTAGCGATCACCACACTGGTAAATTTACCATATACTGTTCCCGTACTATTCTTTACATATGCTCTTACTTTATATTTGTAAGAAGTTGACGGCGCCAGTTTTTTATTGGTATATGTGGTCTTTTTCGTTGTTGCTATCTTCTTGTATTTTCCATCGCTCTGCTTGCGGTAGATCTCATATCCGGTTGCTTTTCCGCTAAAACTCCATACCAGTTTCACGCTGTTTGCTTTACTGGATTCCATACGCAGACCGGTCGGCTGCAATACGTTGATGTTAAAGTAACGGATGACTGTTCCCGAGTAGTTGCCTGCTCCGGAAATGATCACCTGACCAACACCTGCATTTTTATTGTTCTTGTACTGAAGCGTATAGTCTGTTCCGCGTGACAATGTCCGTGTTCCGTTCTTGATGGTTACAGTCGGTGTCTTTTCCGTACCATCATAATCAAATCCGGATACAGAAGAATAAGTACAGTTTGCCAGATTTTTCTTTACGATCTTGAAACTTCTGCTCACACTTCCCGTATATTTTCCAATTCCGGTAATTGTGATCTTTACAGTTCCCACATTCGTATTCTGGCTGTAAGTCAGGATATAATCTGTGCCTGCTGTCATTGCCTGACCACTGTAAGAAACCTGTGTGATCGGTGCGATCGCACTTCCCTGATAAGTATACTCATCAGCGATCGAATTGGTTTCTACCTTATTTCCACCGTTTGCTGCAAGGTCATATGCAATGTTGAAGGTTCCGGTGATCGTTCCTTTGTAAACTCCTGTTCCTGTAATTGTTACGGTTGCAGTTCCTACTTCAATGTTATTGTTCCAATCAATGTTGTAATCCGTTCCCTGTATCAGCTTGGAACCTCCAAAAGTTACGGTTGCCGCAGGTTTTACCGTTGTTCCGGTATATGCCTGTGGTGCAATGGTTTCAATACGTCCGTTGGACTCCAGATTTCCGATGATCTTGAAGTCTTTTGTGACCTGTCCGCCATAGTTTCCGATACCTTTGATGACCACGGTTGCAGTTCCCGGTTTTACGGTATTTGTTCCCGCTTCACACTGATAATCTACACCTTTTTTCAGTACTGTGGTTCCATAAGTTACTGTTACATCCGGTACTACGTTACTTCCGGTATAATCCTGATTATCGATGGCAGCTACCTGGATATCTGCTGAATCTAAGGACTTCGGCGTGATCTGATAGGTTGTTGTTCTTGTGTTCTTAAAGTTGTTAATTCCGGTTACTGTGATCGTTACCGTTCCACTGTCCGTATGGTTTTCACTGTACTCCAATGTGTAGTCCACGCCTTTTACTAATGTTGTTGCGCCAAACGTAATGACCGGTTCCGGTTCCTTTGGATTTTTATCATACTCCTGATCGTCTATTGACTCAATGATGATGTTCTCATCTACAATGTCGCGTGGTACGATCTGGAAGGTCTTCTGATAGCTGTTATAATAGGTATCTTTGATCGCATCATAGTAACCTGTATAGTTGCCACAGAATGTAATAACTGCTGTAGCTGTACCTGCATTTGTATTAGACTGGTAAGCTATTGTATAATCTCTTCCTTCCTCTAACTGTACCTCAGCATCATTGATGGTATCAAATATTCCAATACCCGGTGTGATCTCTGCTCCGGTATAGGTCTGCTCCGCAATCTCTTCCATACGGCTTCCCTCTACCATGGCAGCATCTGCTCCCGAACCGGTAAACAGGCTCTTCGGAATGATCTTATAGGTCAGTTCTATCTCCTCACCGTAGTTTCCGATTCCGGTGATCCGGATTGTATTTGTTCCGGCATTCACTGTTTCTTCATATACTACGGTATAATCGATTCCTTCTACTAACGGTTCTGTACCTTTAAATGTATCTCTGATAACAACTTCCGGTTTATGCTCTTTTCCATCATATACATAGGATGGGAATGCTTCTACCGTAAGTTCTCCGCTCTCATAAGTTCTCTTTATGGATCTTGGAACGATCTTAAAGATCGGATCATCTACCGTGAATGTTCTGGTGCCGATATAGTTTCCGGTTCCCTCGATGGTTCCGTAAACCGGTCCTACATCCCGGTTCGTATCTACCTGGATCGGATTGCCTTCTTCATCTGTATCTGCTACCTGATAGCTTACCTGATAATCTGTTCCTTCTACTAAATCATGACCATTATATTTCAGCGGCAGTACCGGTGTTAACAATTCTCCCGTGTACTCTACTTCTAAAATCTCTGTCAGACCAACATCGTATACACTGTCTGTCTTATCATTGATGTTCTTCGGCAGAATCACAAACTCTGTTGTAAGGGTTCCGGTATAGTTGCCTTTTCCTTCAATGGTCAGCTCTGCTTTCTGTATATCTGATGTTACATCAATGTTGTTTGTACCCGTTACATTGTAATCATCTTCTCCGAGCACTGCATTTTCGTTAGATTTATCATCCGGAGCAGATACATCATAAGCATATTCAAATACTTTCAGTTCTTCCGGTATGATGGCATCCCCTGTGTATGTCTGATCTGAGATCGGTTCAATGGCAAATCGGTAATCCTCGGCATCTTCATTGAGGTTTCTCTGCTGAATCGTATAGCTCAGATCAAAACTTCCACTGTAGTTTCCTTTTCCGGTAACTCTGATCTTATAGTTACCGGCATCTTTACATTCATCTACTTCTGTATAAGTACCTGCTGAACTTCCGGTTGTCACTTCTTTCAGATAGGTAATGGTCATGTCTTTATCTGACAATGTTTCGATTCCATCCGCTGTGACTGTTACCTCAGGATCCTGCACTTCCCGATTATAAACGGTTGTGTTACCTCCTGTGATACTTGCATGGATATCATCTGCGATACTTCCATCACTCTTTATTAATGACTTCGGAATGATCCGATATACAATGGTTCTTGTTCCGGTATAATTGCCTTTTGCTTCTAAAGTGATCGTAACTGTTCCGGCATTAATACATTCGCTGTCTTCTTCATCCGGGTCATCTCCGGTGTTCTTCCATGAAGTAACCGTATAATCTGCACTGGTTAAGCTCAGCGGTGTTGAGTTGTATCTGTTATAAACTGCTGTGATCTGGTCTGCTGTCAGTTTGTGTGGCTGTCCATCGTACACGATGTCTGCCATCTGTGTTACTTCAATATCACTATCTTCAATGCTCTTTTGTGCGATATATCTGGTCACTTCTCTGGTTCCCTGATAGTTACCGACACCTTCTACCGTAATGGTAATGGTTCCTGCATTGATACAGTCACTATTTGTATTGCTCGGGTCATTGTCTCCTGAATCCACATATTTTGTCAGGTTGTAATCGGTTCCTAACTCCAATGCCTGTCGGAAATAGATGGTCAGATTGTTGATCTTATGGCTTTCTCCATCATAAACCGGTGTGTTGATCGCATCTGCTACTAAGATATCTTCCGAATCAATATATTTTGGAATAACAGTAAAGTTCAGAGTCAATGTACCTTTGTACAATCCTCTTCCCTCTAATGTAACAGAAGCCCCATTCTCTGCGCCCGCATTGATATTGCCACTATAGCCTGTGACTACATAATCACTGCTTGAAAGTTCATTGGAGATCTGGTTTGCCAGATCATCATACGTCAGCTTCATGGTCGGACGGATCTGCTGTCCACCGTCATACTCAAATTCAGTCTCTTCCTGACCATCTAACATGGTCTTTCCTGTTACCTTACTGAAATCATATTTGATGTCAAAACTTTCCTGGATCATTCCGGTGTAATTACCTTTTCCGGTAATGTACACATTTGCGGTTCCTGCATTTGTGTTGTTTCCATATGTAATGACATAATCTGTGATCTCTGTCAGTTCTGCTGCATTTCTAAGAACTTTGATTCCGCTGACGGTGATCGGAGAACCTGTATAAAGTTCTTCTAAACCATCCAAGCCCTGTACTTCTATATCTGATGCTGCCTTTCCTGCCGCATCGGCTATCGGACGCGGTGCAATTGTATAGGTGATCTCTTTCGTTCCTGTATAGTTACTTCCTGATTTTGCTACGATCTTTAAGCGTTTGCCTTCACCTGCTTTGATATATTCATCGGCTGCAGCACCTGTAACTTCTTCAATCTCGTAATCAATTCCTTCGCTCAGTGTTACATCACCGTTCTTAACGGTTACTTCCGGTTTCACAGTACTTCCCGTATATACCGGTGAAGTTGCTGTATAGGTAATGTCACTTGCTGTCAAAGGTTTCGGTGTAACCTTATAGGCACAGGTAGTTTCTCCTGCATACTCGCCCATTCCATAAATAGTTATGGTCTTGTCACCGGCATTAACCGTATCCTGATTATAGCTTACGGTATAATCAACGCCTGCCTTCAAGGTCTTGCCTGAAGTAGTCTTGATCGTAGGTGCCGGCTCAATGTCTTTTCCGGTATAGAGATACTCTGCTTTTACATCACTTGCCAAGGTGTCGGCAATATCATAACAGATCCAGAAATCTTTGGATGTGATTCCTTCATATACACTGTCTGCCGTGGCTGTAATTCTGACTACTCCGGTCATTCCTTTTGCCGCATTGGTCAGTGCTTTTCCGCTCTCATCCACATACTCTATGGTATAATCTGTTCCACGGCGGAGGGTTACATTATTATAAGTAACGGTTACTGCCGGATTTGGTGCTGTTCCTAATTTTGTCCAGTTGTCAATGTCACTGATCGTCACATTGTCCATCGGGACTTTTACGATATTGTATTCTGCGGATATTTCATCCTTGTAATTTCCTTTTCCGTAAACGGTAACTTTTGCTTTGCTGCTATCCGTACTTACGGTTGTATTATTGTAGTATTGAACCGTATAATCTGTTCCAAGTTTCAGTTCTTCGCCTTCCCGCTGTACTGTGATGGTCGGCTTTACCTGTTCATTTTTACCAAGGTAATACTGATCCGGTATCGCCTGGATCATAAACTCACTCGCATACTGTGAGTCACTCATGCTTCTTGCCGAAATGGTAAATGTTTTCTCACAGGTTCCGGTGTAGTTGCCTTTTCCTTTTACAACGACGCTTGCTTCTCCTGCATTGGTGTTGTCTTTGTATTCAATACTGTAATCGGTTCCAAGACGCAGGGTCTTTTCTGTTCCCTTATCATCTGTCAGCTTTACGGTTGCTCCCGGTTTTTTCGGATTTCCGTCATATACATAACTGTCGGTATCAAGCGTAATGGATGCCGAAGCGATATCACTGCTGGAAATCGTAAATACCTTATTTACTTTTCCTTTGAAATTTCCTGTTCCGGTGATGGTGATCGCCGCACTTGAAGATGCTGCAATGTTGTTAGAATATGTAATCTTATAGTCCCTATCTTTTACCATCAGCTCGCCATTATACATCAGTGTTACTTCCGGGGTAACGGCTGAACCCGTATAACTCTGTACGGAATCATAGCTGATGCTGACATCCGTATCTGCTACATTCTTTTTGTCGATCGTAAAGTCAAAAATTCTCGTGCCTGTGTAGTTATTTTTTCCGGTCAGGGTCATTCTTGCACTGACTCCTGCCTCTACACGCTGAGCCGCATCTTTATCAAATGTGATCGTATAATCCACATCACTGTAAAGTACGGTAGATTTGTCTTTTAATGTAACAACCGGTGTAACCGGCTTTCCTGTATATACAACGTTTGTCAGAACGGTTGGACTTGCTGTAATGGAGGAATCATTCAGATTCTTTGTCTTAATTGTAAAATTCTTTGTCAGGCTTCCTGTATAATTGGTAAGACCTACGATTGTCAGGCTTGCGGTTCCTGCATTGACATGATCTGCATAGGTCAGAAGGAAATCTGTATTCTGTGTCAGTCTGACACCGTTACATACTACGGTAACGGTTGGTTTTTTCTCTGTTCCATCATATGTATAAGTAGACGCACTCAGAACGATCGCTGTATTTGCGTCTGTCAGCTCTGTGACTCCATCCGGTGCACCCAGTACCGGGACTTCCTGTTCCTCTACTAATGGCGCTATATATGTTGAAACAGACTGCTCCTCTTCCTGGTTTACAGCCTCTGTCTGCACTTCACTTTTCTGTGCATCCTCTGTTGTTTCATCCGTTATTTCCGGTTGTTCAGTCTTCTCTGCCTCAACCTTTTCTTCTGTTGCTGTCTGTTCCTGTGCATGAACCGTAAATGCAGTTAAATCTACCGATGTACCTGCCATGCACGCACATAAGAATAATGCAGCTGCTTTTTTCCAAACGTCCTTGTACATATATTGACCATCCTTCCCTAGTATCCGTTCTAAAAACGCACTTATCCTGTAAATACATTTTCTCAAGGTAATTATATGCTATTTTTCGCTTTTTTTCAAGCGATTTTCTACGCTAAAGCGAATGCCGCTTTTTGTATATATTATATCGGCATTACGGGTCTTTTTACTTTATAGGTTTTACAAAGTATTTTTCAAAATATTGCATGAGCAAAAAGGCGGTGGGATCTCTCCCACCGCCTTGAATATCGGTTCTTATTCCTCTTCTCCTGTTTCCGGAGCACTCATGGATGCTATCTTCTCTTCCGGAGATTCTAACATTTCTGCAGCTTCCTCTTCGCCAAACTCGCCATATTCATCTGTAAAATCAATATCTGCGAACCGGTTTAAATCGGAATCCAGTTTAATGTCGCGATAACGCTTCATTCCTGTTCCTACCGGTAAGAGTTTACCGATCAAGACATTTTCTTTTAATCCGATCAGCGGATCTTTCTTGCCCTTGATCGCAGCCTCGGTCAATACCTTGGTTGTCTCCTGGAAGGATGCTGCGGATAAGAAGGAGTTCGTTGCAAGTGCCGCCTTGGTAATACCAAGAAGTACCTGTTTTCCTTCTGCCGGCTCTTTGCCTTCCTCTTCGAGTCTCTCGTTTACATCATCAAAATCTAATGCGTCTACGAGTGTTCCCGGTAACAGCTCGGAATCTCCGTTGTTCTCAACGCGGACTTTCTTTAACATCTGACGTACGATAACCTCGATATGCTTATCGTTGATCTCTACGCCCTGAAGACGATATCCCCGCTGTACTTCCTGAAGCATGTAATCCTGTACTGCACGGACACCTTTGATCTTTAAGATATCGTGTGGATTTACACTACCTTCGGTCAGCTCATCTCCTGCCTCTAAAACAGCTCCATCCATAATCTTGATCCTGGAACCGTATGGGATCAGGTATGTCTTTGTTTCTCCGGTTTCCGGATTTGTTACGATGATCTCGCGTTTTTTCTTTGTATCTTTAATGGTTGCAACACCACCGAATTCGGTAATGATCGCAAGTCCCTTCGGCTTTCTTGCCTCAAAAAGCTCCTCAACACGAGGTAGACCCTGTGTGATATCGTCACCGGCAACTCCTCCTGTATGGAACGTACGCATGGTAAGCTGTGTACCCGGCTCTCCGATGGACTGTGCTGCGATGATACCGATTGCCTCACCGACCTGTACTGCCTGACCGGTTGCCATGTTCGCACCGTAACATTTTGCACAGATACCGATGTGGGAACGGCAGGTTAAGATCGTACGGATCTTGACCTGTGTCAGTGGTTCGCCGTCTGCATCCACACCTTTGCTTACAACTGCTGCCGCACGTTTCGGTGTGATCATGTGGTTTGCTTTTACTAATACGTTTCCGTCTTTATCACAAATTGTCTCGCAGGAGAAACGTCCTGTAATACGATCCTGCAGACTCTCGATCTCTTCTTTTCCATCCATGAATGCTTTGACATACATTCCGGGGATCTCTTTGCCTGATTTTAATGCACAGTCAGACTCACGGATACTCAGTTCCTGAGATACGTCTACTAAACGTCTTGTCAGGTAACCGGAATCGGCTGTACGAAGAGCTGTATCGGAAAGTCCTTTACGGGCTCCATGCGCAGACATGAAGTATTCCAGTTTGACTTGATCGGCAGCTCGATGGTTCTACCGGTTGTATCTGCCATCAAACCACGCATACCTGCTAACTGTTTGATCTGTTTGTCGGAACCACGGGCTCCGGAGTCAGCCATCATAAAGATGTTGTTGTATTTATCCAGACCGGAAAGCAGTGCTTCTGTTAACTCATCGTCTGTCTCTTTCCATGTCTCTACAACTTCTTTGTAACGCTCTTCCTCTGTTACAAGACCTCGTTTGTAATTCTTTGTGATCAGGTCTACGGTATCCTGTGCCTGTTTGATCAGCTCCGGTTTCTTCGCAGGAACGGTCATATCGGATACGGATACGGTCATGGCAGCTCTGGTGGAATATTTATATCCCATTGCCTTGATATCATCAAGTACCTCTGCTGTCTTGGTTGCACCGTGGATATTGATCACTTTTTCAAGGATCTGTTTTAATCCTTTTTTACCTACATGGAAATCAATTTCCGGCACTAACAGGTTTTCCGGCTTGCTTCTGTCTACAAAACCTAAATCCTGTGGCGGGATCTCATTGAAGATCAAACGGCCAAGTGTCGTCTCGATCATGCCTGTTACTTTTTCTCCGTCTGCATTGACTGCTTCTCTTCTGACACGGATCTTCTGGTGAAGTGTGATATCACCATTCTCGTATGCAAGAAGCGCATGGTTTGTGCTGGTGAAGTTGTGTCCCATCAGATCATGTGGTGTACAGATGACAACATGGTTTCCGTCTCCGGCACTGAAACGGATATTGGTATACTCTGTGATCTCTTCTGCTTCTACCGCTTTTCTGACTTCTTCTTTATCTGCATAATTTTTTTCTGCTACGGTATCTAAATCAACCTCATTGGTACGATCGATCATCTTACCCATGGTCAGATAATAAATTCCAAGTACCATATCCTGTGAAGGTACTGCCACAGGACCACCATCGGATGGTTTTAACAGGTTGTTTGGTGATAACAGCATAAAGCGGCACTCTGCCTGTGCCTCTACGGATAGCGGAAGATGGACAGCCATCTGGTCACCGTCGAAATCGGCATTGTATGCGGTACATACTAAAGGATGCAGCTTAATTGCCTTACCTTCTACTAAGATCGGCTCAAACGCCTGGATTCCAAGTCTGTGCAGTGTAGGAGCACGGTTTAACATAACCGGGTGCTCTTTGATAACGTCTTCTAAGACATCCCAGACTTCCGGCTGAAGTCTCTCAACCATTTTCTTTGCACTCTTGATATTGTGTGCGGTTCCGTTTGCTACAAGCTCTTTCATTACGAACGGCTTGAACAGCTCGATCGCCATTTCTTTTGGCAGACCGCACTGATAGATCTTCAGTTACGACGATAACGGAACGTCCGGAATAGTCAACACGTTTTCCGAGTAAGTTCTGACGGAAACGTCCGGATTTACCTTTTAACATGTCGGAAAGGGATTTCAGGGCACGGTTACCAGGTCCGGTAACAGGTCTTCCTCTTCTTCCGTTGTCGATCAGGGCATCTACTGCTTCCTGTAACATTCTCTTTTCGTTTCGCACGATGATATCCGGTGCGCCAAGCTCTAAGAGTCTTCTCAAACGGTTATTTCTATTGATGATCCTTCTGTACAGATCATTTAAATCGGATGTTGCAAAACGTCCTCCGTCTAACTGTACCATCGGACGTAAGTCTGGCGGGATAACCGGGATCACGTCCATGATCATCCACTCCGGTTTGTTTCCGGACTCACGGAATGCTTCTACTACTTCAAGTCTCTTGATGATACGGGCACGTCTCTGTCCTGTTGCATCCTTTAAGCCTGCCTTTAACTCAGCAGCATCTTTCTCTAAGTCAATGGCCTCTAACAGCTCTTTGATCGCCTCAGCACCCATGCCCACACGGAAGCTGCTTCCATATTTTTCTCTTGCTTCCTGATATTCGTTCTCGGTCAATACCTGTTTGTATAAAAGCTCGGTATCGCCGGAATCCAATACGATGTAGGATGCAAAATATAATACTTTTTCAAGGGTTCTCGGAGATAAATCAAGGATCAATCCCATACGGCTCGGGATTCCCTTGAAATACCAGATATGGGAAACCGGAGCTGCAAGCTCTATATGTCCCATACGTTCTCTACGAACGGCTGCCTTCGTAATCTCTACGCCGCATCGGTCGCAGACAACACCCTTATAACGGATTTTCTTGTATTTTCCACAGTGACATTCCCAGTCTTTGCTCGGTCCGAAAATTCTTTCGCAGAACAGACCGTCTTTTTCCGGTTTCAGGGTTCTGTAGTTAATGGTTTCCGGTTTTTTTACTTCACCGCGGGACCATTCTCTGATTTTTTCCGGAGAGGCCAGACCAATCTTGATCGCATCAAATGTAATTGGCTGATACCCTTCGTTTGTCTTATTCTCTGGCATTTACGATACTCCCTTCCGTCTATTCTTCATCGAAATCCTCTGCTGATTCGCCAGCAAATACCGGCTCCTCCTCAGAAGGTTCTTCTTCAACATCTACAAGTTCCTCGCTCTCAGCATCGAACTCCTGCTTTGTGAATCCCATTTTTTCAAAGGACTCGCTGTCCTCAAATGCAAAATTCTTATCATTTCCGATAATCGCATTCAGATCCGTCTCACCGTACTCACTGGTCTCCATGATCTCAACTTCACTGTCATCATCACGAAGCACGCGTACGTCCAGTCCTAAGGACTGAAGCTCTTTTAAGAGTACCTTGAAGGACTCAGGAATTCCCGGCTCAGGAATATTAGTTCCCTTGATGATCGCTTCGTAGGTCTTCACACGTCCGATCACATCATCTGATTTTACAGTTAAAATCTCCTGTAAGGTGTATGCTGCACCATAAGCCTCGAGTGCCCATACCTCCATCTCTCCGAAACGCTGTCCACCGAACTGTGCTTTACCACCGAGCGGCTGCTGTGTTACTAAAGAGTAAGGACCGGTAGAACGTGCATGGATCTTATCATCTACCAGATGGTGGAGTTTCAGGTAATGCATGTGTCCGATGGTTACCGGGCTGTCGAAGAATTCTCCGGTACGTCCGTCACGCAGTCTTACTTTTCCATCGCGTGAAAGCGGTACGCCTTTCCAAAGTTCTCTGTGGTCTCTGTTTTCATACAGATAGTCTAAAACTTCCGGTAACAACTCTTCTTCATGTTTTGCCTTGAACTCTTCCCATTCCAAGTTTACATAATCGTTTGCCAGATCCAGTGTGTCCATGATGTCTGTCTCTTTTGCACCATCGAATACCGGAGTTGCAATGTTAAATCCTAATGCTTTTGCCGCAAGACTTAAGTGGATCTCAAGCACCTGTCCGATATTCATACGGGAAGGTACACCTAACGGATTCAGCACGATGTCTAACGGACGACCGTTTGGCAGATATGGCATATCCTCTACCGGTAATACACGGGAAACGACACCCTTGTTACCATGACGACCAGCCATCTTATCTCCTACGGAAATCTTTCTCTTCTGTGCGATGTAAATACGCACAGACTGGTTTACTCCCGGTGAAAGCTCATCACCGTTTTCTCTTGTGAATACTTTTGTATCTACAACAATACCATACTCGCCGTGTGGTACTTTTAATGAGGTATCTCTTACCTCTCTTGCTTTTTCACCAAAGATCGCACGAAGCAGTCTCTCTTCTGCCGTCAGCTCTGTTTCTCCCTTTGGAGTTACTTTTCCGACTAAGATATCACCGGCACGGACTTCTGCACCGATACGGATGATTCCGCGCTCATCCAATGCCTTTAATGCATCATCACCAACTCCCGGAACGTCTCTTGTGATCTCTTCCGGTCCTAATTTGGTGTCACGCGCTTCTGCTTCATATTCTTCCATATGGATGGATGTATACACATCATCCTGTACTAAACGCTCGGATAATAATACAGCATCCTCGTAGTTATAACCTTCCCATGTCATAAATCCGATCAATGGATTCTTTCCAAGTGCTAATTCTCCATTAGATGTAGACGGACCGTCTGCAATGACTTCGCCCTCTTCTACACGGTCGCCCTTGAATACGATCGGACGCTGGTTGTAGCAGTTGGACTGGTTACTTCTTTTGAATTTCTGTAATTTATAGGTGTCTTTTGCTCCGTCATCTGTCTTGATGATGATCTTGTCAGATTCGGAACGTTCTACTACACCTGCATGTTTTGCTACTACGCAGACTCCGGAGTCTACGGCTGCTTTTGGCTCAATTCCTGTTCCAACTACCGGTGCCTCTGTATTTAAAAGCGGCACTGCCTGACGCTGCATGTTAGATCCCATCAGCGCACGGTTCGCATCGTCGTTCTGTAAGAACGGAATCAATGCTGTAGCGACAGAGAATACCATCTTCGGAGATACGTCCAT
>OIWO01001515.1_pt1 | contig 18728 bp, 17 predicted proteins | sample 1587641 | NCBI WGS metagenome assembly OIWO01 (sample SAMEA3888924, study PRJEB22519) | human gut metagenome | biome: human gut; feature: human-associated habitat; material: faeces | place: Denmark | collected 2010
AAAACAAAAAGCCCCCCCCCGCCGTTATGAGCGGACGGGCGCCCTTACAGGGGGACGCGATTAAGCGGTGAAGGGGTGAATCGTCACGCCCTTAACCACGCGGTTGACCGTGCCGGTGGGGCTCGGCGTATCGGGCGTGTTGCCCACGCGCACGGAGTTGAGCAGGCTGATAGCCTGGGCAAACATCACGAACGGCAGAGCAAGGTAGCCCTCGGGAAGTGCCTCGTAGCCCTTAAAGGTGAAGGACTCACCCTCATAGACGGTGGCACCTTCCTGCTGAACGGCGACGGTGTGCTGAGCGATCTTGTCGCCACCGATCTCGTTGAGGATGTCGATGTCGTACTGACGGGTGTAGGCGTCGTTGTTGACGAACACGAAGACGAGCGTCTTATCGTCGACGAAGGACTTGGGTCCGTGACGATAGCCCATGGAAGTGTCGTAAGAAGTGGCAACCAGGCCGTGAGCAAGCTCGAGAATCTTAAGCTGGCTCTCCTGAGCAAGGCCGCCAAAGGAGCCGGAGCCCAGGTAGGTCACGCGGTTGAAGTCGCCAGCGAGGTAATCGGCGACCTCGGGCTCACGGGAGATGACCTCCTCGCCCATCTTGGCAATCGTCTCGACCCACTCGGCCTTCTGCTCGTCAGAGGCAGTGTCGAAAATAAGGGTAGAGAGCAGGGTCATGCAGGAATAAGAACCGGTCATGGCGAAGCCCTTGTCGTTGGCGCGCGGAATGAGCAGCGTCAGCGCGTTGGGATCATCGGCAGATTCGACGGCGAGCTTGCCCTCGGGAGCGCAGGTGATGTTGAGGAACTTGACGTTGTGGACGAGCTCCTTGGCAACGGCAACGGCGGCAAGGCTCTCGGGGCTGTTGCCAGAGCGGGCGAAGGAAACCACGAGCGTGGGATCCTCGGCGCGCAGGAAGTCGCGCGGGGCGCTCACGATGTCGGTCGTGGCGATGGGCTTAAAGTCGTAGAGATCAGTGTTGCCAGCGTGACGCAGGTACGGGGCGCAGGTATCGCCAACGTAGTCGGACGTACCGGCACCGGTGAAGACAACGGACAGACGACCCTCGCCCATAGCGCGAGCCTCGGCCAGGAAGGCCTCGATGGCCTCCTTGTTCTCGCGATAGATGTTGAGCGTATCACGCCAAAGCTCGGGCTGCTGAGCAATCTCGGCCGTGGTGATCTGGGCGCCGAGCTCGGTGAGCTCCTCGACACTCTTCTCGAACATTTTTAATACCTCTCTCTAGAAGTAATCCTCTGACGTGCAATTATACACTTCGGTTGGTTATCTGGTAGTAACCAGTTAAATGCAAAGAATCATCATATGGAAACGATGCGGACACTAATCGCTACGCTGGTGGTAAACCTTGTATTTAAACTGATCGGCACGAGCAACCGAGAGTGTGTACTCCACAACCTCGTTTGACTCGTTATACGTAGTCCTGACCAAATCGAGCACAGGCGAGCCCTCGACAATTCCCAAAAGGTGGGCGTCGGTGGGACGGGCTATGCTCGCATAGAACTCCTCTTCGGCCACGCGTATCTTTTGCTGAAAGTCTTGCTCAATCACATCGTAAAGCGGCTTACGCTCCAGCAGCGGTCGCTTTAGGGACAGAAATTGACGAACTGGTAGATAGCTGCGTTCGACCATCATGGGCATGTTGTCGGCAGAACGAAGGCGCTTAAGCTTAAAAATGCGATCACCGATACGCAATCCCATATGCTCGGCCAGATTTTTATCGGCCTCCATCTCGCAAAACTCGAGAATCGTGGTCTCGGGGTCGCGACCCATCGCGCGCATCTGCTCGGTAAAGCTGTAGGACTGCATAAGATTGGTTGCTTTTGCCGAACGGTCGGTCACAAAGGTACCGCGACCGTGCTGCCGAACCACCAGTCCTAAACGCTCCAGTTCCTGCAAAGCCAGGCGCACCGTGGTGCGCGAGAGACCATAGCGCTCCGAAAGTTCGCGCTCGGAAGGAATCATGTCACCGGCGCGATATTCATGGTCGATCTTTTCGGTCAGAATATCGACCAGCTGATCGTACAGCGGTTGCTTACGCGCTCCGATCGCCATCCTATCCTCCCTTTTGCTCGAATTCGGCTAACTACCTAGGGTGTTTAGCATTATCTGTCTGCCACACCCGAATCATCAAGAAAACAAAAGCCGCGCGCTCTTTCGAGCACGCGGCTTTTAACATACACATGGCTTAAGGGGTCGGGGTGTGAGCCGCGTAGGGACACACCCCTCAAGCTAGAGCCTTACCAGATGCTCGGCCAGAGACCAAGCGGGCCAGCGCCCAGGATGCCAAGGACGAAGAGCAGGAGAATGCCCTTGGTCGGGGTCCAGCTGTGCTTAGCGAACATGTAGTAAAGCAGCAGCGTAAGCATAAGCGGGACGAGCTTCGGGACGATGGTGTTGAGGGTGTCGGCAACAGAGAAGTTGACCGGATCCTCGGTAACGGTGCCGTAGGTCACGGACTCCATGCCGTTGCCCAGATCGGCGACGCCGCACTTGACCTCGTTGCCGTCGGCATCGGTGGCGGTGAGGGCGTTGCCGTCCTCATCGGTCATGGCGATGGTACCGGCCTCAGCGGTCTCGGTATCGATGCCCTCCATACCGGTGAAGTTCTCGGCCTCCTTCTCGGAGACGATCACGGTAGTAGGGGCAAGGCCACGGGTGGTGCCGTTGGGGATCTGGAGGTTGATCTGGGTGCCACCCATGGTGACGACCAGGCAACCGACGACGAAGACGCCCATGATGGAAGCGGCACGCGTGAAGGCCTGCATGTTGGCGGTCAGAGCGTCAATAGCGCTGGTGCCAAGCTTGTAGGACCAGTTCATGAGCCAGAAGCGCAGAGCGAACTGGACGGCGTTGAAGATCACCAGGAAGATGATCGGCGCAGCGGCGTTGCCGTTGATGGCCATGTTGGAGGTGATGCCGGCCGTGATAGGCACGAGCGTCAGCCAGAACAGGGCGTCACCGATACCACCGAGCGGGCCCATTGCGGCGACGCGGACGGCGCGGATCGTGGGGATGTCAACCTTGTTCTGCTCGAGCGAAAGCACGATGCCCATAACAAAGGTGACGAGGAACGGGTGGGTGTTGAAGAACTCCAGGTTGTGGCTCATGGAAGCCGCGAGGTCGTTCTTGTTGGTGTGGATCTTCTCCAGACCGGGGATGATGGAGTAGAGCCAGCCAGCGGCCTGCATACGCTCGTAGTTGAACGAGGCCTGCAGGAAGCAGGAGCGCCAAGCCATCTTGTTGAGGGTCTTCTGGTCGAGCTGCGGAGCAGGAGTGAGATCCTCGTAGTGCTCCGGGATCACATACTCATTAGATGCCATCTTCGAAGTCACCTCCGTCAGAAACAGCTGCACCCTTCAGCTCGGTCTGCTGCTGGAAGTCCCAGAAAGCGATGCCGAAGCCGATGAGAGCGAGGATGAGCAGAGCAGGGGTTGCCAGCGAATCGTTGGCAACGGTGATGAGCGCGAGGCCGAAGCCCATGAGGAAGAAGCCCCACATATCGCGGTTCATCATAACCTTGAGCAGGACGGCGAAGCCGACGAAGCGCATCATGCCGCCTGCAGCGGACAGACCGGTCTGCAGCCACGTCGGGATGGCAGAAGCGATGGTCTGACCGATGGTAGCGCCAGCGATGAAGAACAGGGTGACGACGACAGCGAAGATCAGGCCGAGCAGAGCCATGGCGAAGTAGTTCAGGCGCTCGATGCCCTTGGTGTCCGCGTTGTGAGCCATGTTATCGGCCGTGGACATAAGCGGGGACATAAGCGTGAAGACCAGGGTAACGCCAAGCTGGCCAAGCAGAGCGAACGGAATGGCGAGGCCGACTGCCGCGTTGGGCTCGAGGCCCGTGGCGATAGCGAGAATGGCTGCCATGATGCCGCCGATGACGGCGTTAGGCGGCTGAGCGCCTCCGATCGGCATGTTGCCGATCGTCATGAGCTGATAGGTACCACCCACGAGAAGACCGGTGTTGAGGTCGCCAAGGATAAGACCGATGACGGCGCCGGTGACGATGGGCTGATAGAGAGACTCGAGGAAGTCAAACTGGTCGATTGCCGCGATGAACGTGACAACGAAGACCAGAGCGATCTGGATGATCGAGTATTCCATCTTGCTCCTCCTTTCAAAATGTATGTACGCACTTTGGATATCACGTACAGAACGTCAGGGTTTCACTCCTGACAACGTGGATCACGAGGATTACGAGAAGAGCTTGCTCGTGTCCTCAACAGGCGTGCTCGGAACGCGCCTGATCTCCAACTCCACCCCCAATTCCTGCAGCTCTTTAAACGCAGCGACATCCTCGTCGTTAACTGCGACGGAGGTGGCGACTTGGCGCTTTCCTTCCGACATGTGCATGTTGCCGATGTTTACCTTCTTTATAGGCACACCGCCCTTGACGAGCGTAAGCACGTCTTCCGGTGTTTCGGCCACGATGAAGATCTTCTGGCGCGGGCTCGCCTTGCCAATGACGTCGATGGTCTTCTGCAGGGAGAAGAAACGCGTAGCGACGCCGGCGGGAGCGGCCATCTTCATGAGGTTCTGGCGCATGGTGTTGGACGCCACGTCGTCGTTGGCGACGAGGATGAGGTTGGAGCCCAGAGTGGAGTTCCACTGGGTGGCAACCTGACCATGAACCAGTCGGTTATCGATGCGGGTAAGAAGAATGTTGGGTTCTGCCATGTTGATCAGCTTCCTTTCGATATTTGCTGACGACAGTTACTTGATCTCCTGAATCGCGTAACGCGAAACATCTACGACGGCTCCGGATCGGACTTTGATCTGGACCTTCTCGCCTTCGATGCCTTTGACGGTTCCGTAGATACCGCCGGCGAAAAGAACCTCCTGACCCGGCTTGAGCTCGGTGTGCAGCTCCTTGAAGTACTTCTGCTTCTTCTTCATGTTGATTTGCGACCAGATGGTGTAAATCAAGCCCATGATGACAAGCAGGCCTAAAAGGGCGATCGAGGAGCTCAGGACGTTGGCTCCGAAATCGGCCATTAGATGCCGTCCTCGTCGCCGAAGATATCCTCTTCCTCGGAGCCGGCAACGGATGCGACCGTCTGGGCAGTGACGCCCGTCTGGCCAACGGTCACGGCCTGCTCGCCAAGCTCGGCGAGCGTGGCATTGCCGCGGAGGAACAGAAGCTCAATAACCATGGGAAGGTTGGTGCCAGTCAGAACCTCGACGTTGTCGACATCCTGGGCAATCATCATCGACTGGTTGAACGGGGTGCCGCCAAGCAGGTCGGTAAAGACAAGCACGCCATCGCACTCCTCGCGCATGGCGGTAATAGCGGCGCGGAGATCCTCACCGTAGGATGCGGCCTGGTCGCCCTCAAAAGGAACGACGGTAAAAGCAGGCTGGTCGCCGGCAACCATAGCGATAGCGCTTGCAAGGCCGGGTGCGAACTGTCCATGACCGGTAAGAATAAAGCCAACCATTCAAATTTCCCTTCCGAAGGTGTGTACGATCTGAGTCCGATGATTTTCGGAAGCCAGCGGGCGCTCGCCCTTAAAGCTTCTTAGAAAGCGTTCTTTGAAGACCAGTGGTTTCTAAACTGGTAGTAACCACGTGACGTGTTGTTGTCACTATATCACCCCAGAAGAGGTCGCTTTCGTTGATTCATACGGTAAAACGTTTTTGCACCGCTCACGGTGATAAATCGACCGTTTACCGGTCGTTAACACTTCTACCTGCGGTTTCGAAACCGTTTCGAAATGCTTTGGCAAAAAATCGGATCTTTTCCTGTGTCTAAACAACGTAGGGCGGCTAAAAATAGCGTGTAGAAAAATTGCAGGTCATTGTGAAGATATGTGAATTGGTCTTTTTGACTTAATACCAGTTAGAACCAGTTTTGAGATTATCGGTGAACGGTAGTTTTCGACCGTTCACCGGTTACTTGCAATCGTTTGCAGCTGTTTTCCCATATGAATTAGGGGAATCCGATGGAGCGCTTGCGCGATCACAGGAAATTTTGGCATTTGTCCTTATCCCCCACGCGCCAAACTCCGGCATCCAAAACGAGCTAATAGCTCACGCTAATCGTTTTCAATCATTACTTACTCAGTATCCGTAATTATTTATCGTTTATCGTTAATTCTGATATCATACAAGTATCATCCAAAACGCCGATTGGAGGGGTTATGGTCCATCGAAACGCGTCTATATCGAATGACACCATCAGCCGCGAACAGACGGTAGCCAAACTGAGGAAGCTCGCTCGCATCTGCAAATGGGCCACGATCTGCATTACCACCGCGCTCGCTCTGGGGCTCCTCGCAGTCATTGCGATTGACCTTCTACTCATATTGCCTGGCCTCTCCCAAGGCTCGTGTCTCCAATCCGTAGAACTTCAAGCCGGCGAAGGGCCGTGCCTTGCTATCGTCGGCACCGATGCGCAGGCCCCACTTATGCTCGTCGCACACGATGGTCACACTGCCATAGGGAGCCTCTTGATGACATGTCTCGCGCTTACCATCGCGCTAAGCGTGCGCAGGCTTTTCTTCAACATTGAAAAGGAAGGCAGGCCCTTTGACCTTGAATGTAACCAGACACTTCGTCGAGCAGGACATTTATTCCTTATCGGCGGCGTTGCCGTGAGGCTTCTTGGCGCCGTAATCACGGGAATGATACTCTCAGGATTTGGCGGCAGCTTTACGGATGCGTTCGTCGGCCAGTTATTCGAGCCCTCCATGCTCTTTGCAGGCCTGATTATTTGCCTGATTGCCAGCATCTTCCGCTACGGGTATATCCTGCAAAAACAAGATGACGAGTTGCTCTAGGGGGAATCCATGATTATTCTGCGGCTTGACCGCATGCTCGCCGAACGCAAGATCTCATCCAAAGAGCTTGCGGAACGTGTGGGCATCTCCCAGGTTAATATGTCACGCATTAAGACGGGCAAGGTTTCTGCCATACGTTTTTCAACTCTTGACGCGATATGCCGGGCACTCGACTGCCAACCGGGCGATGTACTGGAATATATATCCGACGATGAAGCCGATAGCCTTTTTGGGCTTAAAGATGAATAGTCATAATTAAGCCGTCAATCACGCCCTCAACGCAAAAAGCCCGCTAGAACGTTGTCCGTTCTAGCGGGCTCAATCAGGTAGATCGGTTAGCGCGCAGTAGTGCAGGCAAACCTTACGCAAACAGGCCGTAGATGCTGATGTTGGCCTTGGCGTAGAGGCCGTTCGCATACTCGGTCCACTTGGAGCTGGCGCTCGAAGCCTGCGAGGAATACTGCTGATAAGCAGTGTAATAGGCGGTCATGGCTTGCTTATAGGTAGCGCTATCGGCCGTAAAGGCATCGTCAGCGAAGGCCTTGGCATAGGTGCTGTCGGCATCCTTCCAGGTGCCCTTCTCGCTATCCCACTCGTCACCGGCAAGGTTGATGATGTAGTCAGCGTAGTCCTTGCTCGCGGTCTCCTCGTTGCCGTCAGCAGGCTCGGTCGGGGCGGTCGGCATGCTTGCGGAGCTGTCGCCGACCTTCTTCTTGTAGAGCTTCTGCAGCGTCGCGGACTGACGGACAATCTGCTTGGCCTGATCCTTGGACACGCCGTACTGCGTGGCCATGGTCTTGTAGTCGGAGGTGCCGATGGAATCCTCGGCGTACTTCTTCATCTCCTTGGAAGAGACGGTAATGCCCTCGTCCTCGGCAGCATCGAGCAGGATCTTGTTGCGCACGTAGGACAGGATAACGTCGGCAGACGGAGCGGTGTAGTTGCCATCGCTATCCTTGACGGTGTCGAGGCTGTACTGGCTCTCGATGGCCTCGCGCGCGGTGATGTCGCTCTTCTTGCCGTTGTAGCTGTAGCTTGCCACGGTCGAATCGAGCTGGTCCTCGGTGAGGGTCGCCGAGCCGACGCCCTTGCCGCCAAAGCCGCCATTGCCAATAAAGAAGCCGACCACCGCAGCGATCACGACTGCAACCACGAAGGCGGCAATCATCGTCTTCTTGTGCTTGGATGCATGGTCGTCTTCATCGGAGTCATCGTCCTCGTCCTGCTCCTCGGGCATGAGGTTCTCGTCGGCGGCATCCGCGGCAATCTGAGCCTCCAGGCGAGCGTCCTCCTCCTCGGCGGTCGTGCCGGCAGCAATGTGCTCGGCAGACGTACCGGCGACCAGATCGATCTTCTCCTCCTCATCACCGTCGGGGCCTTCGCCGCGCTCGATGATCTGGATGCCGTCGATCTCGTCCTTCTCGTCCTTCTTTTGAATCAGACCCATATCAGTTACTCCTTGTTAGGAAACATAGTCCGCAATAGAATACGCCCGACAGAGCGCCGGGCGTATTGATTCTCAGGTTATACGCAAACACTTAAGTACTATTTAGGCGTTTGCAGTCTGCATGCCTTAGGCCAGGTGCGCGATAACGGCATCGGCAAAGGCCTGCGTGCCCACAGCGCCCTCAACGGAGCCGGTCTGGGCACGACGAACGTCGCCGGTAACCTGTTCACCCTCGTCGAGCGTGGCAGAAACGGCGGCGCGAATGCGATTGGCCGCGTCGTTCTCGCCCAGGTGATCGAGCATCATAGCCGCAGACAGAATCTCGGCCGTGGGGTTAGCGATATCCTGGCCCGCGATATCGGGCGCGGAGCCGTGCGTCGCCTCGAAGATGGCGCAGTCGGCACCGATGTTGGAACCCGGAGCCATACCCAGTCCACCTACCAGGCCGGCGCACAGGTCGCTCACGATGTCGCCGTACAGGTTGGGCAGCACCAGGACATCGAAGTCGTTGGGGTTCTGGACCAGGCCCATGCAGGTGGCGTCGACAATCTTGTCGTTAAACTCGATATCGGGATAGTTGGCGGCCACCTCGCGCGCCGCGCGCAGGAACAGGCCGTCGGTCGCCTTCATGATGTTGGCCTTATGCACGGCCGTCACCTTTTTGCGGCCGCAGCGGCGGGCGTACTCAAAGGCGTACTCCACAATGCGACGGCTCTTGGCGATGGAAATCGGCTTAATTGAGATGGCGGAATCCGCGGCGAAGGTCTTCTGACCCGAGCGCTCGACGAGCTGCGAGAGCTCCTCGACCTCGGCAGCCCCCTCATCGAACTCGATGCCGGCGTAGAGGTCCTCGGTGTTCTCGCGCACGATGACCAGGTCAACGTCGCGGAAGCGCGAGCCGTCGCCCGGCTGCGACAGGCAGGGTCGCACGCAGGCGTACAGGTCAAAATGCTTGCGCAGGGCGACGTTAACGCTGCGGAAACCCGTGCCGACCGGCGTGGTGATGGGGCCCTTGATAGCAACCTTGGTCTCGGCGACCGCATCGAGCACATGTTGGGGCAGCGGCGTGCCAAACTCATCCATGACGCCGGCGCCGGCCTCCTGGACATTCCAATTGATCTGGACACCGGTGGCCTCGACCACGCGGCGCATGGCCTGCGTAATCTCGGGACCGATACCGTCACCGGGAATCAGGACTACATCGTGCGCCATAATCTGTTACTCCTCGTCTTCGGCGTCGTCAGATTTTTTAACGCTAGCACGCTTCTTCTTTTTGGAAAGATCCAGGCCAAAACGTTTAACAAGCATTTCGCAAATCTCGCTCGAACGGGCCTTGAGATAGCTGCCCTTGCCGTTCTCGGCATCGAACTTAAGGCGCAGCGCAAGCTTCTCGGCGACCTCGGCGTCAATCTCGCCCTGGCCAAACTCGTACAGGCAACCGAGCATATCGCGATACTCGAGGTCGCCGTGGTAACACTGGATGGCCTCGTCCAGGATGAGCCAGGCCTCGCGCGAACGCTCGACGCTCGTGGCGCCCCACACGCACAGCAGGCGGAAGGCGGAATAGCGCAGCGTGGAGGAAATCTCGTCGAACAGCGCGGTCTCGGCGCCCTCAAAGGCATCGCCCAGCTGCTCGGGGCAGGTGGTAGCAAGCGCCGTCAGGGCATCGAGGGCCTCCCAGCGGGTCTGCGCCTCGGGGCGGTCGAGCGCCTCGATCAGCGCGGGCACGCAGGGCACGACGCGCTGCGGATCGCGCTCGGCAAGCAGGTGCAGCACGCGGGCGGCAAACTGACGGATGCGGCGCGTGGGGCAGCCGAGCTCCTTGACCAGACGGTCGACGGCGTTCTCGTTCTCCTCTGCCAGCTGAAGCTGTGCCAGCTCCTCGTCGGTGAGCTGTTCGTCTTTGTTTTCTGCCATAGTTACCTCTTCTTACTATTTCTTAGCGTGCTTGCCAGCACCCTTGCTGTCATCGGTGACCGAGATGAGCTGTCGGTCGGCCGCGCCATTGCGACGTGCGCGGCGACGCTCCTCGGCGTCGCCCGCATCGGCGGCGGCGCGGTGAGCCTTGTTGACGTTAAAGACCTCGTCGTGCTTGCGCCACGGACCGACGGACTCGCCAAAACTCATCTTAAGGCCGGCGATAAAGCCGCCGAGCCAGCCGATCGGCGCAAACTGCACCAGCGGGAACAGCGAAAACACCCAGGTCAGTAGAACGACTGCCGCCGCGCCCGCAAAGTTGGCAATCCAGTAGTCGCGCTTGGTGATGACGCGCTTTTCGCACGCCCACTGGCCGCACAAAAAGCCGATGTAGATCGCAAAGAGAAAGAGCACCAGCGCAAGTACCACGAACGTCCAGCTCATGGGCGCTACTCCTCGTGATGATGGCCGCAGCAGCACTCGTGGCCGTCGTCATGGCCGTGGCCGCCGCAGCACTCGTGGTCCTCACCATGGTGGTGGCCACAACCGCACTCGTGGTCGCCGCCATGCTCACCGCAACCGCAGCCGTCCTCGTGAGCGCCATGCTCCTCGGGACGATACTGCGACCAGTCCAGACCGGCGGCGATGGCGTCGGCCTCCTCCTTGTAAAGGACCGTGATGGCCTGGGTGCCCAGCTTGGCGCCACCAATGGCGTCGAGCATGTCGTAAAGCGTAAAGGCCACGTCGGCGCCGGGCAGCGCAAGCTCGCGGTCGTCGGCATATGCGAGCGCCAAGCGCAGGTCCTTGATGAAGTGCTCGACCATAAAGCCGGGCTTGTAGTCGCCGTCGAGCGCCTTGGGGGCCAGGCTCTCCATGGCGCCGGACTTGCCGGTACCGCCCAGGATCATCTGGCGGGTCTTCTCCAGGTCAAGACCGCTCAGCTCGGCAAATGCCATGGCGTCTGCCATGCCGACCATGCAGGCGCCCAGCGACACTTGGTTGGCGAGTTTGGCAGCCTGGCCCTTGCCGACGCCATCGAAGCAGCAGATGTTGGCCGCAAAGGTGGCAAGGATGTCGCGGACCGGCGCGATGTCGTTCTCGGTAGCACCCACGATAGCCGTGAGCGTACCGGCGATAGCGCCCGACTCGCCGCCGGTGACGGGGCAGTCAAACGCCATGCGACCAGAAACCTGGGCGGCCTCGGCAATGTCACGGGCGAGCTCGGGCGAGCTCGTGGTGAGGTCGATCAAGACCGCGCCCGGCCTAGTGCACGCGAGCAGGCCGTCGCCCGCCAGGTAGAGCTCCTCGACCTCGGAGGGATAGCCCACCATGGTAAAGACGACATCGGCGTTCGCCACGGCATCTGCCGGCGTATCGGCCCAGACAGCGCCGCGCTCGATAAGCGCTGCGGCCTTAGACTTGGTGCGGTTGTTGACCGTGACGGGATAGCCGGCGTCCAGGATGTGGCCGGCGATGGGGGCACCCATGATTCCGGTGCCGATAAATGCGACGGAGAGCTTGTTTGCCATGAAACCTTTCCTTTTGGGTTGGATGTTGTTACCAGGTTAAATACTCGGTGCCAGCGTTTGGGCTGTGAGTCGAGGGCGATTACGGACGCAGCGCTTGCCTACTGACCGCGCACGCGGCGGGCGATACGGTCGGAAAGCGACGCCTTGTCGGCGCGGTTCTTACCCCAAAACGCGCAGCCCACCATGCCGGGGCCCACGTGCGAGCCGATGGTGGGACCCACGGAGCCGCGAATGATCGTGACGTCGGCGCAACCCTCCTCCTTGCGGATGGCGGCTTCGAGCCAGTCACCATCCTTTTCGGCATCGGCCGTCATGATGGCGATGGGCATGGTGCGATCGGGCACGTAGTTCTCGCGGAACGACTTGAGGATGGACTTGAGCGCCTTCTTGCGGCCGCGGTTGACGCCGATCAGCGACAGCGAGCCGGCCAGGTCGTAGGAGAGCTCGGGCTTGACATCGAGCTTTGCCGTGAGCTGCGCCGCCGCGGGCGGAATGCGGCCGCCGGCAGCCAGTGCGTCGAAGCTCTCGAGCGTAAAGTAGCCGTGGACGTAGGTCTTTGCCTCGTTTGCCCAATCGACCAGCTGCTTGGCGGTCAGTCCCGCCGAACGCTGGCGCACGGCCTCGAGCGCCAAGAGCGCGCCGGTCGCACAGGGCAGAGCGTTGTCGACCACGTAAAGCTCAAAATCGGGATACTCGGCGCGCACGGCATCTGCCGCCTGGCACGCGGAGTTGTAGCTCGACGACAGCGCCGAGGTAAAGCACAGGTAGACCGTGGGCGTGCCCTCTTTGGCGCACTCGGTAAAGAACTCAATATAGCGACCGAGCGACACAGCCGAGGTGGACACGCGGGCACCGGCGCGCATCCGGTCGTAGAACTCCTTGGGTGTGATGCTCGACCAGATGTCGTCCGTGCGCTCTTCGCCATCGATAATGAAGGGGAAACCCAGGATATCGACATCGAGGTTCGCGGCGACCTCGGGGCTAAAGTCGCAGCAGGTATCGACGACGATGCGGCAACGGTCCGAATGACCGGCGGATGCGGCCTTGTCCATCAAAGCGACTCCTTACGTAAAAAGGCGGCCACCCGCATGGGATGGCCGCCAACCGTTAACTCATGCAAGTTAACGTATTTTACTCGTCAAGTGTTTCGATGCGGGGCTTGATGATGCCATATCCACCATTCTTACGGTGATACACCACATTGATGAGGCCAGTCGTCGCGTTCTCGAACACGTAGAAGTCGTGGCCGAGCAGATCGGTCTGCACCAGCGCCTGCTCCTCAGTCATCGGGGTGACATCGATGACCTTCTCGCGGACGAGCAGGTCGTCCTCCTCCTCGGGCAGCAGCAGGTCGGCCAGATCCTCGACGCGCTCGACCGGCGCGACATCCGCTGCACTGGCACCACCCTGGCGGTTATCCACGACCTTGGTCTTGAACTTGCGCAGCTGGCGGGTGACCTTATCGGCGGAGAGGTCGATGGCAGCATACATATCTGCGCCGTGCTCGGCAACGCGAATCACCGAACCGCGGGCACGAGCCGTGACCTCGACGATTGCCGGGTTGGGGTTCGAGGGGTTCTTCTCATAACGAAGCACGACGTCGACTGTCATGGGCTCGATGTCGAAAACCTTGAGCGCCTCGCCGATTTTCTCATCCACATGCGCACGCAGAGCATCGGTTACCGTCGTCTTGCGTCCAGAAACCTTGATATCCATACGTGGCTCCAATCTGCCTCGGGGACTTACTGTACTGGCTATGTACCCATTGCCGTGCATTTAATCACGCGATTTCCCAAAGACCCGAATAACGACTGCTTGATACCGCATACCGAAGTCTCGCACTTTTCCGTGGCAAAGTGCGCTATAGGAAGGCGTCGGCAAAGCTAGTTTTTCTCCTGGAAATCAGCTTTTACCTGCCGTTTTTACCAAAATAGAAAAGCCGGGCTCCCCTATTAGGGAGACCCGGCTATGCGTGTTGAAACCGTGAAGAAGTGCCTCGTTCAATGTATGGCAGGCGCCACCCCTACCAATAACTAGCTATTGAGCTTGTTGATGTCATCGTCGGTGATGGTGCCCTCCTGGCTAGACGACGGGCTGTCGCCGTTGTTATCAGAGGCGTCGTCATCGGAGGACTCGGTCTCGTTGGACGTGGAGTCGGATGCCTGCACATTGGCCCCCGAAACGGTCTTGGCGGTAAGGTCATAGGGCATCTGTCCGTACCAGACGCAGTGGACTGCCTCGAGCGTGCCATCGACCGTGATGCCATCGAGGGCATCGCTCGCGGCACGGCACAGCTCATCGTTAGAGCTTAGGCCTGCGACGCCAAGCGTGGAGGGCGCCTCGAGCGTACCGACATAGGAGATCTGGCTCATCAGACGCGCGAGGTAGCCACCAGCCGTGGAATCACAGATCACGTAATCGACCTCGCCCGACTCGAGCGCCTCAAAGCACTCATTGATGTTGGAGAAGGTCTTTTGGTTGGCGGTGATGCTTTGCTTGGCGAGCGCCTCCTGCGAGGCCGAGGAGGTCTGAACGCCCAGGGTAGCGGTGTTAAGCGTTTCGGTGGAAACGCTCAGCGACTCGCCGTCACTGCTCTTGCCGAATACGGCGGGGGCGTCGTACAGACAGGTGCCAAGTGAGCTGATATCGCCGTCCGTAGACCTGGCGTCGCCAATAAAGATGTCGGCCTTTTTATCGCTGAGCGCGGAATCGGCCGAGGACGCATCGACAAAGGCGACTTTGAGACCCATGCGGCATGCAAGGGCACGAGCGGCATCGACCGCATAGCCCGTGAGGTTTCCGTCGGCATCCTGCATGGCTTGCGGGGCATCGGAAGTATCGAGGGCGACCGTCAGGGTTCCCGGCGTGACCAGGGCATCGTCCGATACCGTGGGGGTAACGGTCTCGCGCTCGATCTGGTCGATCGTGGGCGTCGTGAACGTGGACAGTGGATTGAACGCACATCCACTCAGGCCCAAAACGGCAATGACCACCGCGGTCCCAGCACCTAACCGAGCCGCATGCATCAAGCTGCCCCTCACCATGTCCACTACCCTGCCTTCTGTGTCGTATACAATCCGTGCCCTGCACGGAATATCGGGTTGTTCCCACCAGCTGACCTGGTATTTGACCCCACACTTGCGCACCGGGGCGTTTGCTCGGGAGGCCGCAGCCACCTTCACGACTGGCCCGCTCGCCCGCGAGGCGGTATTGCCCCAAAGAAAGTAGAACGGACGGTGCGGCTTACATCTAGGACGCGCCATGATCGCGCCGCGCGCACGCGGTCGCTTACGTGGATCCCTTTGACCGCGTCTGTCTTGGACTAGGATGGACATTTCGTCCGTCCGCAACCACAGCCTGGCAGGAACGTAGCGCATTATAGCTAAGTTCAAGCTAAAGTTTAAGGTTAGGGGCGTTATTCACATCGCGAGTACAGATTTCGCAGGTCAGGACGGGCCGCACGCGCTCTGATTAAGCCCGTCGCTCCCCCATGGAAAGCCCCAACACACCCGTCTTAGGGCGCCGTGGCCAAAAAATAGCAAATATGAGTACTGTTACCAATTTAGTAGCAGGGGTTTTTGGCTCTGCAAGCTGTTTTCACGCTCTATAACGTCAGATTGATGCCAGGATATTCCACATTTGTTTAATAATTTTCTAATTTACGCCATCTTCAAGTCCCAAAATCCCTGATTTTGCTGTTACTGAATTTGTAGCAGTACTCATATTTGCTATATTTTGGCCAAAGCATATATCCAACCCCCTGTTTCAGAGCATTGTTAGGCGGGTTTAAGCCCAAAACACGCCCGCAACGTGTTAAATAGCGTCTCTTGTTTCTTTCTGCGAGCGTCAACACGGTTGCGATATCGCTTACTCATGCGCTGGTGGATGCGCCATGCGAGCGCTTCCATCGCTTCCATGTCACAGAGCATTTCGTTGTTGACCGTCGCGATCTCGATTCCCATAGTGATCAAGCCCGTGTTGCGTTTTTCATCATGGATACGTCCCCTCCGGGAGGAATGGCCCAGCTCACCGTTGTATTCCAGGTCAAACCGGGCTGTTTCCTGATACGCATCGCAAACTGCGTGCGACATCCCAGAGATTGCCTGCGCGCGGTCATCGAACTCGATCTTGTAGTCGGTCTTAAAAGGACCGCAGGCAAATCCGCCATAGGAAAACGGAAGCGAAAACAGAGCGAGCATGATGCACTCCATGGGCGACAGCAGGTTTTCTGACAGGTAGGGACACAGGCGCAGCAGCTGTTTGGCCGTGCTTCCTTTGCACGCCGCAAGGTAATCTACCAGGCGATCGGGTGTCAGCACGGGCTCGACCTCAAAGTAACCGACATCTGGCGGCTGGTCTTTGTCCTTTGCCAATTTGTTCACGACAGGCGATGTGTAGGGAGGTAGATACTGCCCGCGGTCACTCAGCGAAATCTTAGAGCACAGCTCCTGGGCTAGGGCAAATGCCTGGATACAGCCGACCTCGCGGGCGACGGCAACACAAAGGGCCTCGGGAGATAGACTGTATACACCCGGCTCCACTTCTAGAATCGAGCCGGCAGGCAACCCGGAACACACGGACCAGCCCACGCCAAGCATGCGGCGGCGCTGCGCCGCAGATCCCACCAGCAAGCACAAATCCTCTTGCACCTCGCCGCTTGCGGCTCCAATACGCACCAAGTCGGGAAGATAGATGTCCTCGGTCGAGGGCGACGACGTGCGCAGCGCGCGGCGCTCTTCATCGGGATCGAGGTCCCTCCAGCTGATGTAACCCATTTGTCGGCGCTCGGCGCGCATCATGCGTAGCGCCGAGGCACCCGTCAGAATTACGGAAGCCGCTAGCTGTTCGCTTGTCGGCTCGTTGCGCCGCTCAATCTTCACTGCCACAAAACCACCCCTACCAAACGCGTGCGATAGCGAGGCCATCAACGGCCGCGGCACCGGCGCGCTTGAGTTCCGCCGAAGCCGCGGCCATCGTCGCGCCCGTGGTGATAACGTCATCGATAAGCAGCAGGCGGCGGCCGTGCACGTCCTCAACCGTCTCGTACATGCCTTGGGCACGCTCGCGGCGCTCCTCACGACCGAGTTCGCGCTGGTCGCCATGCCCGTACTTGACGAGAGCATCGAGCAGGGGAACACCCGACAGCTCGCAAAATGGGCGCGCAATAGCCTCCATATGATCAAAACCACGCCGCCGAAACGCTGCCGCCGTCGCAGGCACAAACACCACCGCATCCGCGCCGGACAGCACACCTCCGTAGCGATCGGGCGCTACGACCTGGGCATGCAGGGCGGTGTCGTAGAGCAGCTCCGCCAGATACGGAGCTAGACGTCGCTCGCCCGCATCCTTGTACGCTTTAATGATGCGCGGCAGCGGATGCGCATAGACGGCGCACGCCAGACAGCGATCGAGTGCCTCCGCCATTGCCGAGGACGTGCCCTCGACCGAACACTCAGTGCACAGCAAATCCCCAAACGGGGCGCCGCATCGGGTACAGCTATGACGTGGGTCGATGAGCGTGAGCGCGGCCAGGCAGTCTTGGCAAATAAGCGCCCCGGCGCGTTCGCAGCCGGCACATCGCGTGGGCGACAACGCCTCAAGCGCCTCGTACGTCGCGTGCTCGGCAAACGGTAGCAATTCGTCCGCAAACGGTAGGGCACCGGCTCCCTGCAGACGGCTCAATATGTTCAGATGGCTCTTCAAGACACAACCCTCCCTACGTTCGGTCGCGGGGAGGGTTGTTGATTCGGCGCTATGATACCCCGATGCGCTCGGGGCAAGGCGGGCTAAATCCGCTCGCGGGCGTTATTCGCCGGCGGGCGGTTGCGGTGCGGACGAAGACGGAGTCGAGCCCTCGCCGCCATCCTGGCGCGGCTTGCGGGAACGGCGACGGCGACGGCGCTTTTGACCCTGGTCGGCCGAGCCCTCGCCACCGCGCGGCTCGCGCTCGTCGCGAGCGGCGCCACGCGAAGCCTTGGCAGCCGCTCCCCCGCCATCCCCGGGACGACGGCGCGTGACCTTGACCTCGCCATCCGAGACCTGATCGGCCACGGAGGGCACTGAGGGCTTCTGCTGCGCGCCCGAGGAATGGCGACGGCGCGGACGCGGCGTGCGCTCCTCCTCGCCACGTGACTTGCCGCCCTTGTCGGCAGGCGCATCGGAGGCCGAGGCGCCCTTGGAAGCGGCACCAGCCTCGCGAGCAGCTGCGGCGCGGAAGGCGTCCTCGCGCTCCTCGCTCGACAGATGACGGCGGCGGCGACGTGTGGGGTTCATGCCACCGCCGCGATTCTGCTGCTGGGGTTGCTGAACCTCGCGCTCGCGAGAGGCGTTCTTGCCCGCGGCTGCAGCCTCGGTAGCATCGCCCGAGCCCGCGCGCTTGCGGCGGCGACGGCCATCGGCCGCCCCCTCGGCCTCGGGTGCCTCGGCCTTGCCGCGACCCTTTCCACGGCCACGGCCCTCGCCCTGACCCTGACCGGCGCGAGCATCGGATTCGGCATCGCGACGACGACGCTTGGGCATCGACGTGCCGGCCAGACGGTCGGCACTCGACAGGCCATCGCCCACGTCGACGCCGTTCTCGCGATCGAGCTCCATGAGCGCCAGGCGCATCTCGGGCGACTCGATGCGCTCGAGCACGTCGCGCGTCACGCAGTCGGGGCGGCAGTTGCAGCCCTGCTCGGCGGCCTTCTTTTTGCAGCCCTCCGAGCACGTCATATCGGCCAGGTTGACCTTAAAGACTTTGCCGTTCTCCAGGCGCAGCACCAGCTGCTCACGCGGCGTGTCATACTCCTGGATACGCGCCTTGCCAAGCGGCGTATCGATGAGTGTCTTCTTTTTGGGCGCTCGGCTCTTAAAGTCCTTGTAGGCCTCGAACTCGTAGCGCAGGCAGCACATCAGGCGACCGCACACGCCACTGATCTTGGACGAGTTGAGCGGCAGGTCCTGCTCTTTTGCCATGCGAATCGAGACGGGCTCAAACTGTCCGCCAAAGCGCGTGCAGCAGAGCTCCTGGCCGCACTGGGCATAGCC
>OIWO01001530.1_pt1 | contig 18617 bp, 21 predicted proteins | sample 1587641 | NCBI WGS metagenome assembly OIWO01 (sample SAMEA3888924, study PRJEB22519) | human gut metagenome | biome: human gut; feature: human-associated habitat; material: faeces | place: Denmark | collected 2010
GTTTTTGTGGATTGAGACATTGTGATATTATTGCATTGAGATGGGAAGATATACGCTATGATGAAAATGGCAATGCACTATTGAGTATTATTCAGAAGAAGACGAAAGAAGCCATATCGCTTCCACTCTGTTCGGAAGCCATAAAACATCTGCCAGACAGAGGAAATGCACCAGAAACGGAAAAGGTGTTTGCCGGATTGGTCTCACTGGGGAGAAGTAATGTAATTTTACACAAATGGGTTGAACAAGCTGGGATATCAAAGCATGTAACATTTCACGTGGCAAGACATTGTACTTCTTCTTTCTCGCTGAAAACAAGCAATTTACAGAATTTAAATTTACAACAGGTGACGATTTAGAAACGAGCGAAGTTCCCTTATCTGTCTTATTCTGCATTGTTGAAAAGAACGCCTTATTATGGCGCAAAGATATAGATTCTTTTATATTACGCCAAGAAATCGATCAACTTATTCCTGTATAATGATTTAAGACTTCTTCAATCTGAGATTTTAAAAACAATTTATCCTCACATAGGGGATTACAAATATACTTACAATCCACAATTGATTCATATATAGCATCATTAGGAGCGTTAACATTGCCTTTAATTTGCTTAATACGCTTCCTTATGTATTCCATTAGTGCATTTGCTATAAAATGACCTTGGATCAAATATTTTACATTCTTCCCATGACCATTGACTCGTTGTGTTATTTCTGAAATTCTATTTGAATCAAAATCTGAACTAACGGTTTGGAGATAAGTGTCTATTTTATTTTCATCAAGGTAACCTTTATTTTGATTGTTCTGGAAATAATAAAACCCCATATTGAAGATCTTTGGGAGTACCTCACAATGTGTTGGATTAATCTCATTCTCTATTTCATATGGAAGTAACTTCTGGGCATCGGAACAAAATGTATTTAACCATTCTAAGACCTCTGGCAAATAATCGTTAGAAGTTTTCGAAGCTCTCCTGATATAAGTAGCTACAGAATGAGGACAGAACATTGTATTCTCAATTGAATGTCCATATGTTCTTACAATGAATTTATGCTCATAATAATCATCCTTAAATTCATTGTAATCGGCATCACATGCTACTACTATATTGCTTAATGTTCCTTCCTTTATACCGATTATGTATCTTTCTAAATTTTCTTTCCCATGAACTTGTTCTATCTCATAAAAGTCTGAAGACATGTATCTTCTAAAGTTTTCATCCCAAAAAACAATGTCATCATCTCCTTCCACATATAACATGAATTTCTTATCGTAGAATTGATGCGTAATGTTTAGAGCTTCATTTGAATGCTCTAACTTATTTTCATCTATATTATTCATATGATGTTATTTTCTTCATATTAATGATGTTTTCTGCGAAATTACCAGCAATCTCTGGTGAATGAGTTGCAACAATAATTTGTGCATTGGAATTTAAATCTAATAATGCATTTAATATTTTACGCTGCCACTCTATGTGAAGAGATAACTCTGGCTCATCTGCAATAAACAAATGGGAGGTTCCTCGTTGCAACAATGCCTCGGTCAATAGAATAAACAATTGTTTCTCTCCAGATGATAATGATGTAATATTTATAGGCACATCTTGGAATTCTCCCTCTTTTAATATTATGTTAATGTTCCCATCATTTTCTTTATCAAAGACAAAAGATTTGTTAGGCATAAATCTATTAAGGCACTTCCAAAACTTATTCATAGGTTCAAAAATTTCTTTTATTTGACACTCATGAGTTTTTGAAATTTCTATAATAGACAATGTCCTATTTATTAAAGAAAGTATATACACATCATTGATATCTATTTCTTTCTTCTCTTGTATCTTCGAAAGAACTTCCTTGATTTTTGCTATATGAGTTTGAATTTGTTTATTCTTATCTTTTGCAACCCCCAAAACATTAAATGCTTTATACAACTCCATTCTCATCTGATCTGGATCAGTTGTAATAATTTGCTTCAGATTATCTTCTTTATAAACATCAACAGATTCATTATAAAGCATCAAAGAAAGAGAATCTTCCTTAAATTTATTCGCACTTTTATTAGCTTCGGACTCTAACTGCAATTGATATACAATTAACTTTTTGAGAAGTTCCTGTAATTTAATATCAACCATATTCTTGATCCTCTCTACGGAATCTCTCGTACGATCATACTCAAAAGAAGATGTATTATCTCTGTTAATTGATAACCACGATATATTTATCAATTTTGACAATTCTTGTTTAATCGCCTGATAGGCTTCTTTGTATTTTGAATGATAGCTTCTATAAGAACGATACATCATATCGTTACATGGTATCTCATATTCAGCTTCATTGAAAATGTATTTTATAGTTGGCGTATCATCATTAATTGTTCTACACAACTTTATAGCAGTAACAGGATCTGATAACAACTCTATTTCAATTGTTTCAAATTCAATACAAGCAAGCGTATTAATATCACATAGTAATGTTGCCTCAATTAAATTTAAAAAGGTTGTTTTACTTGAGCCATTAGCCCCAATGAATATGTTTACATGTTCATTAAATTCAGTTGAGATGTTCTTAACACCCCATAGTTTCTTTATTGAAACACTTTTAATACGGCTTGTATTCATTGTATGAGAGTTTATATTACAAAGTAAGAACAAAGTTAATTATAATTTCTCAAATCTGTTATTCTCAGTTGAGAATTATTATCTTTGCAGAGTTAGAACGATAATTTTATTAGTAAAATGGATATGAATAATATACAAAGGACACCAGAACAACAGATAGATGAAGCTGTAGAAATTTCAAAAGCATTATTTTTACCCAATGCAAGGAATCCGCACGAAGCTGAGAAAATTAAACGCAATATAGAAGCCGCAGGAGATCACTTGAAATCTTTAGTAGCGATTGTTAATGATGCAGATCTTTTTAAGGCATTAGTATATGAGATAATGTCAAAAATGAGATAACTAAATAGCCTGCGACCTCGCAGGCTATTTAGTTATAAAGGTTCTAAAATTATTATTCTATCTCCAAGAAACCCATTAGGAACGCATCAGGGAAGATGAATTTCTTTTCGCCGAGGGTGAATTTAATATGGATAAACTTCTCGTTCTTGTTGATTTTGACAACCGTGCCTCTACCAAACTTTTTGTGAAGTACGGTGCTATCCACCGCCAATGACTCTAATTGGGTTTTGATGTCAAATTCTGCATTGTTGGGAGCAGCCGAAGATTTTGGCGATGCAGGTACAGCCGACCTTGTGGGCTGCGGTTGAACAACGGGCTTTGGTTGTGGTCGTTCAACTTTGACAGCCGTTCTTTGCTGTTCTGCACGCTTTTCCTCAACAACTTCACTGTTTCTTGAATATGCACTATAATCAACCTCACTCATTGAGGATTGCTGATTATAGAATAGTTTTTCATACTGCGTTCTGCGTATAGTTGTGTCCCAGCCGCCGACCTCATCGTTGGTATGTTTGTCAATACCGGTATAAGTAAGGCTTGCATCCTCGTAACGCTTGAATTTGAAGATGGCGTCGTTCATCAACGGTGCGTTGAACACGCCTAATGAGCAGAGCATATTGAAGTCCTCTACGCTCAAGCCTGTAACTTTTTTGAATAGTCCCGGCTCTAATTGAGTGATAACATCTTTAAGGCATCGTTCGCGGTAGTCGGTCAGGTACATAAATACAGGGATTCGTGTAGCAAACTTGATGAGTTTCTCTTGAATCTGTTTGCGTTTGCTCTTCATCTCCTTCTCCTCGGCAGAGATTTCTTTCTTCTCCTTTGGTGTCTGGTCGGGATTCTCTTTTTTCGCCTTCTTTACAGCTTCTGATTTATTGATAATGGTAGTAAGGTCGCTGTTGAGATTGCGGAAGCCCTCGATATTCATTAAGGCTTTCATTGCCTCCGGACTTGCAAGCAGGCGTTTCAGCGTATCGTTATCCACATTTACAAGCAATGCCGACTCCCAACGTTTCGCCAACAAGGTAGCCGATGTTCCTGCAAGTGCAATATCGAGAATATCCTGAGCATCAACCTCTTTCATACTACTGCCATCATAAGCCAACACAGGCAAGAACTTAATAAATTCGCCTACCTTTGCTTCAGGGTTGCTTTCGTTTATATCCAAGCGACAACTATAATCCGATATTTGGCGTAAGGCTCTATCGAGGGCAAAATCGAATACATAGCACTCGTTCTTCATTATGGTTTTGCTTCCCTCTTCGTTCTTTACCTCCCAAGGACTCTGCACTCGGAACGCTGCTTGGAAATAGGTTTCTGGGCTCTTCAAGTTACGGAGCATAAATATACCCGTCCAAGGTTTTACGGTAATGCCCGTCGTCAGTTTACCGCAAGTAAGTGTAATGGTCTTTGTCTCCAAAGGATCACCCATATTTGCTTGAACAGGGTGCAGAGCATCAAGTCCGATACCTGCTGCTGTTCCTGCACAAACTATCACTTTGTAATCGTGGTAAAATTTGTTTTGTCGTTGCTTCAGCAAGTTAGCCATTGCAAAGCACGATGCAACATTAGGCAAGAACCACAGAGTATGCGAAAGCACATTAAGCAGTCGTGTATCGCTGAATGGCATTGGCGGTCGCTTGTCTTGTCCGAGTTTGAGGTCATCAACGCTTGCAGGCAAATACCCGCCACGAATAAGGTCGAGCCACTTTTGCACTTCATTCTCATATTTGAAACGTGCCGATTCACCTTTGCCCTCTGCCGCAAAGAACAGATTCAAGTCAAATTCGTCAAATTCTCCTTGCTTGGCAACCTCTTGTATCTCATCGGGCATACGATAGGTGAGCATTACCATTCGGGGCAAAGCGAGATAAGGATTGCTGCTGCCTTTCCACTCTGCTTTTGCTCGTTGCTCATCACTATAAGTCCAGTTGAAAATCTGCTCCTCAATAAACTCACCATTGTTGATAGCTCTGAACGGTGTACCCGACAAGAAAAGATAATACTTTGTCGAGATTGGCAACCACGATTCATTGATAGCGTTGTTTGCCTCGTCTTTTTTGTACTTCTCAGCATCAAAATCTACAGCACTCTCTTCATCCTCTTTCTCAAACAGTTCCTTTGCTCGTTCTTTCCAAGCACCGAAGTGATATTCATCGAAGATAACCAAATCCCAATTCGTGGCGTGGATAAATTCGTTTTTGGTCTTGATACCGCCACTCTCGTTTGTGCCTAACAAATCCTGGAACGAACCGAACACAACTATGGGTTTTGATTTGTCCGCTCTGTGGAACTCTTGGTCTATGTTCAGATTATTGTTGCGAGCATCCTTGTTGGAGATATATTGCCAACCCTCAAAGTCGATGTGTGAAACAAGGTCTTCACGCCAAGCTGATTCAACAGCCGGTTTGAAGGTCAGAATGAGAATGCGCGACAAGTCCATTCTCTTTGCCAACTGATATGAGGCAAATGTCTTTCCGAAACGCATTTTTGCGTTCCAAAGGAATTTTGGTATGCGGTTAGGCTCTTCTTTCAGTGCTTGCTCAAAATAAGTCTTTGTTTGTTCTACTGCACGGAACTGCTCGGGGCGCATGGTAAAGTTTTGCGTTCTGTTCTCTTCGTTTGCCACGCCTGTACGGAGCGACAGGATTGCAGCCATAACATCCGCAACCGAGCAACGGAACCATTCATCGGTCTTGTCAAGTGGGTTAAGGCGTTTGCAACCTTTGCGTTCAAGCAATCGATGAACATCCTTATCGGTAAAGCATGAGCCGTCGTTGCTCATAGCCGACTCCACCAATACAATCTCATACTGCACTTTACTTGTGTGCAATTGCTCATCTATGCGTTCTTTGGCTGTACGGTCAGTGTAGCCTACCTTTAGATAATCTTTGTGGGAATCTACCCCAATCAAGCGATAGGCGTATATCGTTGGAGTAACAGTCGGGCGTTGAGGAAAATAATTGTGTTCCATAGTATTACTCCATTGGTCTTATCATAGATTCAATAAATGCAATCTCATCTTTCGTCAAACCATATTTGGCGTATAGCTTCTCATCGCCCCAGTATTCTGTAAAGTCTTGAATAGGTACAAAACAAAAACTATTTTTTGTGATGTGAATAGATGTTAGTGTTTGGAGCAAAAGGAAGCGGAAAAACTTTGTTTTTACATAAGATACTAGATTATCTGCCTCTATTTTATTTTCAAATGTTCCTAATACGAGAAAGGTTTCAGTACAAACTTCATTTGGATTTAACACTTTCAAGGATGACACGATTTGATAATCCCCTTCAGAGCTTGGTTTGTTACCTCCCGACATAGCATAGGTAATAATAACCTTGTATTTATCTAGAATATTATCTCTGTCAACGATTTCCTTTCTTGATATATACTGTATGCCACTACTTGATAACATTGAAATCAGACCAGATGAATTTGTGTCAGATCCTTTGTAATTACTAGGTAAAGAAAAACTATTTCTAGATTTCACCATCTCATCCATTGTTTTTGCTGGTATCTTTAGAACTTTCTGAATGATTTCTACGGATAAGTTATCTCGTATAAACATCGAATATTCATTTAATGGACGAATCATCTTTGATGCTTCCTTATTTCCTTTAATATTGATAATTTGACAATTGCCATTATAACATTTGTCCCACAAAAAATAACAGACCCCACCTGCAATATTTACACCGGGGAAACAATCACTACTATCATTATAATCTATAAGTTCTCGAATATGTTTATCATTAAGCATTTTCTTTCTAAATTCATCCAACCCTTTACCCCCAGAATACCAACGAGCAGGGATAATCATTATCAAATAATTGGGATTCAATTTTTTGGCTTGTTCAACAAAATAATGATATAAAGGTTTTGCACTAGCACCATTTCCTCCATCATTTAATTGGTATGGTGGGTTGCCTATAATCACATCGAATTTCATATTGAATACTTTCTTTACATCTAAATTGTGGATAAATTGGTATGCGTGGGTCTCAAGGTCTGCTCCACGGTCGTACTCGCTCTGCGAAGCACCGCAATAGATACATTTGCCGTCTTTCCAAGTATGTTTTATGCGTTGGTAGATGATGTTTCCTTGCGGTTTGTCTTCGGGAAACTGATAGGCAGAAAACTCACTGCTTGGGAACTTGCTGCAATAGACACTGCGGCGAGAAAGCAGGCTTGTGAGTTCGGTAATGGCAATGCCAAAGAGTTGCTTGGAAAAGATATGCTCTATACGCTTCTCAAGGTCGGGTATCTGCCCTTCAAGACCTTTAATCAATCGTTTGGTAATCTCACGCAAGAAAACTCCACTCTTGCAACAAGGGTCAAGAAATGTTGTATCTGGGTTCTCGAACAACTCCTGTGGGAGCATATCAATAATTTTGTTAGCCAATTCAGGAGGAGTAAATACCTCATCATTACTAAGATTGGCAATACACGAAAGCACGTCGGGATTATAGACGCTTTTGAACAAACTATTCTCCATAATCCTGAACCTTTTTGTAGTGAGTAATATATCTTCTTAGGAATATTCCACCTTCCTCTTTTTGCTCCTCGGTAAGGGCGAAGAGATTACCTTCGCTATTGTCATTATAGAGAAGAAGGTCGGACATCGTATAGTCGGAACGCTGCATTTGCGTAGCACCGATTAGTGTCCACTCGGAAAAGACGATTGGTGCCGAAGTATCTTTGCCATTGGCATCTACGCACATCAGTGTAAGAGCATTGCCATTGATGATATTTCGGCTTATGATGAACTTGGCAGCATCGCGAGTCTCATCCGATGCCTCGGATTTGCAATGGTCAGTATATTCCTCATTCCAAATTTTATAAAGACGCTCACGACAAGCAATCACATTGTCGTTCATTATATCCACACCGTAAAGGCTTCCAATAGCGATAATGGCGTGTTTTTCATAATCACGAGGACTCTTCTTGTATTTCCTGTGAAGTTCGGCAAGTTTGCGTTTGAGTATAACAGCCAAGAAATTGCCATCACCGCAAGCCGGTTCCAAGAAACGGGAGTCCGGCCGCAGACATTCATTCGCAACAAGGTCGCACATGGCGTTTACCTCACGTTCAGCAGTAAAGACCTCGCCACGTTCAGCAACACGCTCTTTAGATTTTATTTGACTCATATTCCATCTTCCTTTCTTCTCTATGTAAGAGATACTACGTCAGACGGAACTTGCTGATTATTAGGAGATATTTTGTTTTGCCAATCTACTTTTGCTAAACAATCATACACAATTATATGGCTGTCAGGCTTTTTATTGGCTCCCAAATGGTGTAAGTTGCTTTATTTTGCGTAATTTTGCAGTAAATTAAGTATCTCTTACATAGAGAGCAATCATTTTGCTAAACATCTTCGCTTTCTATAAATCCTTTAATATCTGAGCATTTGCTCTATCGACTACGGCATTATCCAATGATGCCAAATAGATTTGCGTTGTCATTTCCGAGTCGTGTCCCATACCTTCACTGATAACCGAAATAGGAATGTTTTTGCTCTTGGCTATGCTTGCCCAAGAATGACGAGCAACATATAGGGTTATAGGAATGGATAGCCCAACCATCTTTGCTATCTCTTTCAATGATTTATTGGTACGATAAAGCATATTCTTATATTGGCTTCTATCGTATGGATATTTGAGAATGGGTAGCAAATATGGGCAGTAGTAATCTGTATCGTATTTATCTACAATCTCCTGCATACATTTCTCCCAACGGATAAAGAGTTGTTGTCCGGTCTTGCGTCTGCGGTAGGAAAGAATGCCATTGGATAGGTCTTTCTTCTTGAGATATGCCATATCAATGAATGACATTCCACGAGTGTAGAATGAGAAGAGAAACATATCCCTTGCAAAATCCAATGATGGTTGCAATGATAAGTCGAGGTTCTTAATCTGCTTGATTGCTTTTAATGGGATTGCTCGCTTAATGGTCTTGTCAATACCTGTATAAACGTGTTTGAAAGGGTTTCGATTGGCGGTCAACTCCTTTTCAACTGCACGATTATAGACAGCTCGGAGTATTCGCATATAAAATGAAGTGCTGTTCTTGGTCAATCCTCGACCTCGTAAATAAGCCTCATACATCATCATTAAATCAGAGTCAATATCTTCCAATAGCACATCTTCATCCTCTCTAAACTGCATAAAACTTTTGAGCGTACAACGATAGGTTTCCGATGTACGTTGCTTGCCCATTTGCTGTAATTGGGCAATAACCCCCTGCGTAAAATTGAACAGCGATTGATCATTGGATTGTTTCTGGAATGTAGAGATTATATCATCAGCGGTGTATAGCTGTCGCTTATTCTCCAAATGAGAGATGATAGATTGCAGTCGCTTAATATCCCAATCTATGCGCTCCCCAATGGATTGCAGATAGTTTTGTCGGCTGTTATTGGTAATGATTATCGTATTTTCTGCCTCATTCCATTCACACATAAAGAGTCGGTAATCCGTCTTTAACTGACGGATTACACGATTCTGAATGATTTGATAATAGATTGTTCCCTCCTTGTTTTCATTTGTCGAAGGGCGAAACTTTACCTTGATACTTGCCATAGGCTCACGGTTTTGATTTCTTGTTTGGGTTGTCATTTGGCTGTTCCTGCTTTGCCTTTATAGACTTGGCTTTGGATTCCTGTTCCTTTGCAGCCTGCTCTTTCAATCGTGCTTGCTCGGCAAGGGCAGCTTGTTTGCGAACAGCCTCTTCGTAGGTCTCTACATCTTCTCGCATCTGCTCAATCTTTTGGTTATCTCGGTTGAGTTCAAAGATGTCCTCCAATGTGGCTATCTGCTCAGCCGAAGCATCGCCTTTCATCTTGATATAGCGGTATTTGAGGTCGTTATCTATGCGGTCTTGGTTGGGTTTCTCTGATATTATTATCCAAGTAAATAGCCCCAAAATCAGCATCGTTTCTATCACAATAGTCCAAAAGACAAATGGCGTTTCAAAGCCAATTCTATGGTGCTTGAAATTGTGAACACCATCTTCAATGGTTGTCTTCAGCTTCTGAACAAGTGTCTTAACTTCATCTGTTTTTTGCTCTTGGCTGGTCTTAATCTCATTCAATGAGTTTAAGATTTCCGTTGAAGGTTGGGCCTTAACGATTACAGATTTCGCGTCTTTTACATTATTATTAAGGATATTCAAATCCTGAACTACGGCAGCGGCAAACTTCTTTATCTTGGCTTCCGTATATTCAAAGCCCTGCTTATTGTTATCGTTGATGAGAACCTTTAAATCTTGTACTAACTTATCATTAGCACTGTTATCATTCACCGAACTGCTATCGCTTTGCTTAGATTTTTGCAATTCGATTATACCAGCTTCGATTCTTTCCATGCATCCATAGATGCCTTCCATAAACGACTCATTGTCGTTGTGGTTAAAGTTTTTATTACTCATATCAATGTTGTTTTAAGTGTGAAAAAATTGTTTGTTTAGAATCTTATTCCTTGATTCTTTTTCTTCTTGTCCTTCTTCTTTTTCTGCCAAGAAGGTGTTTGCTCTTCCTCTGATGGTACATCCGTTGGAGTCAATAAGCCTAATCCATTGCCCTCAATAAGACTGTCGGTAAGGTTGTAATTTTGCTCTGCTTCTTGCCTTATTGGTTGCTGTTTAGGCTCAATTTCGGTCTGCATTTTCTGCATATCCCAACTTAATTGAGCATCAAGTTTTGAATAACTGAACTGCCTATTCACATCGGAAGCCTTGAATGTGTAGCCATCTTTGGTGAAGCTCAATCCTTCATTCTTGCCCGTTCTTCGGTTAATCTTGAAGGTCATTCCAATGCCTTGCTTTTGTAGTTGGTTGCCTAAATCCCACCAAGTACGGCTTCGTTTCAAAGCAGCCTTGACAGCATTGTGAATCTCATACTTCACCCGTTCAGGATCGTGAAGTTTCTTCACATTGGTCTTGCTCTTATCCTCCGCGTATGTCAATCCATACTTGTCTTTCAGCCTCTTCGTGGCAATCTCATTACGCTTAAAATCGTTCTGCGAGGAGATTACTTTACCATCATAGTTGATGCGATTATAGACCAAATGACAATGCGGATTGTCGGTGTTATGATGCCTTACCAAGATGAATTGGGTATTCTTAATGCTCATCAATTCCATATACTCCAATGCGATTTTAGCCATAAAGTCATCGGTTAATCGTGGCGCATCTTCTGGCTTAAAACTCAAAGCAATATGTCCTAACGGTTGCTTAATCTTCGGATTTAAGAGGCGTTGATAGTTGAAACTATCAATCATTTCTCTATTGCTTCCGAGTAGTACTCCATCCGATGCTATGATTTCGGCATTGTCTTTTCCCATCACATAGCGTATGCAACCACCAAAGGATTTACCCTTCTTGATTTTGCCTATCATCGACACCTCCTTTCTTCGGTTTTGTAGTCGCTTAATACCTCCTTCAACTTGGCAAGCAGTTCCATCACTACATTCTTCGTTCGATAGAATCCCGTCTGATGCGACAGTTTTGTCAGTTGATTAAGGTTATTTGCCATACCCGTAAGGTTGCGGATTACGGCTGCATCCTCAGCCGAATGTTTGGCTACTATTCGGGCATCAAAAGCTGCGTCTCTTATATACTCGGCAAGCGTGCGGTTGGCATTCTTGCTTCGGTGGCGTAGCTTCTCATAGTCGGGCTTCGAGAACTTCACCGTTACCGATTTTGTAAGTCGTTTCAGAGTGCTTACCTGAGGTCTGCCTCTAGGCTTGGGTTTCTGTGTTTTTTTATTATTCATAATTGCGATTTTTTACTTGGTTATTGATTTTTCAATTCGGCTTTTCACAATCTGCGACCATCGGGAGCGGATTGTCTCCACTTGGGAGTGGAGCGAGGTTTTTCGGGTGCAATGGCGGCTCGACCGACATTTTTCGGCATCCCGAAAGATAACCTCGCTACACCCCAAGACTGAGGTCTTGCTACTTCCACCGTCATTGGTGGTTTTCGATGGCTGAGAGTGCCTTTTTCAGTCGCTGATAATGGTACCGTGAGCGGTATATCGGTTGCTTCCGTTATTCCGTGCTTCCGACCTCTCGCACTCTCGGATTCTTGCTTTATCGCAGGCTATCCGTCAGGTCAGCACTACAATTTTCTCCACTGCTCAAAGTCGGCATCGTAGGTGTCGAGATGCTGACGGGCTATGTTCTCAAGCAAGCCAGAAACACTCATCTTTCGACCTCCGAGTTTGCGGACATAATCTTCAAGTCTGTCCCTTACCTCACAACTGACAAATACAGGCTTGCGATCGATAATAGTAGGGACTCTCAGATAGGTGGTGCGGTACTCCTCCAATGAGAGCTTGCGTTGCTTGCTGCTGACTCTGCGTTGGATTGTTGGAGGTTCCTCAATAGCCATTGTAGATTCCTCAATAATTTGTGGCTCGGCTACTGCCTCCTCATCGATTACAGAGTCTGCATTACGATTTTTCGGATTGAAATCCTGCAATGCCAATTCAACACTCTTTTTAACATCGGCATCTCTCGCTGCCGATGGCGATACGTTCGAACTCATCATTTCAGTCAAAGCGTCTTTTTCAATTGATTCAGTCTTTTTCATATCTGCAATTTTTTTGGTTATCACTCTAGTCTCAGTGCGCACATTGACCAATTGTCGTGAGCAAAGTAAGTGTGTATAGTTCAGGCAATGAAACGATTGGATTCAGTTAGGCAATTAAGTATTGTTCTGCATCTTAGGAAGGTGAACGAACGGTGACGAATGCCCAATTCTTCCAATATTTGGGGTTGGGAAGAAATCAGGAACAAAAGCTTAATTTGGAGCAATTAAGACCTTAATTTCGATGGAGGACATACGGATTACCGAAACTTCGGGAGTAGGTATGTCTGCCATCCTGTTATGGCTGATTAGAGGCTTTCCGTTTCGTCTGTTCGGGGCAAAAGTTTGGCAGATGGATAAGTATCGGTCTGACAAACTACAATGCAGCGGACAAGATCCGAAACGGGCAGTCGCTTTTATTGGAAACAAAGTGTATAGGTGTGATAACTGTACTTGATTTGTGAGTAAAACTATTAGTATAGACCGTTAAAGTGCCACGAACTACGCCAGATACTGCAATAGGCTTGATGAACCATTGAGGTATGACAACTCCAATATTTCTTTGCACTCGGAAAACGAAATGACTGCGAAAAGAAAAATGATTGTAATGGTGAATATGATAGGATTTAGTGGGGCTATTTAGCGCACCGAATATGTAACGGTATGTCAGTCTATGACACGTATAGACACACCCATTGCAGTATGATTTTTACTGCTTTTATTTGCAGTGGAAACACCAACGAAAGAGAAGAATAAGTGTAACTATAAATATTGACAACAATGAACATCATCAGTTTTGAAGAGAGAACCTTTGAGGGAATTGCTGCCAAGTTTGAGTACTTCGTGCAGCGAGTTGACAACCTTTGTCGCCGACATGGTGAGAAGAAAATTGACGAGTGGATGGATAACCACGATGTATGCTGTAAACTGCGTATCAGTCCGAGGACATTGCAGACGCTTCGTGATAACGGAACGCTTGCATTCAGCAAGATTGGCAACAAGACCTACTATCGTCCCGAAGATGTTGAACGCATTATAAAGATTGTGGAGGATAGACGCAAGGAAGCCAAATGGCGAGGTAGAACCATTTAACCTACTGTCGTGAGTAAAATAACTATGATAAATATTAAAAGCGTATGAACAATGAGATTCGAGAAAAAGATCATGACTGGGTAAAGATGTTTCACTCAAACATCGACAGACTATTAGTGTCAATTGAGAAACTATTTGAAAGCCGACAGCCGGGTGCGTTCAACGATGAACTGCTGACTGATAAGGAAGTCGCCCATATCTTGAAGGTAAGTCGAAGAACTTTGCAGGATTATCGAAACAATGGCATCTTGTCTTACATTCAGGTAGGTGGCAAAATCCTCTACCGCACCTCCGATGTGCAACGAACAATAATGAGCGGATTTAAGGAGGCATATAGGCTACGGGATAGTGGATAATTGCCAAAAAAGAATAGAGGTTGTGTCTTAAATAAAAACACAACCTCTAACTATGTGGGCAGGAAAGGAATCGAACCTTTTATGCGGATCTATTGACTTCGGTCTTTGCCAATTTCAGTACATTTATTTAGTTTGAGCCCTGCCCAGTCCGCATATTGCCCACCTTACTAAAAATTTACCTAATGTCATCATAGTATTCAGAGATTTATTGAGATTATACAAGCTAATCCATCCAAGTACCCACTGGTAAAAGGTAGGCAGAGGACATCCGAATAAATGAACTGAAACTAAACAAATTCCTACGTTCAATCTGTTTGTTAGTATGTCAAGGCGAATTTCAATCCGACTGCCTCCGAAATCATAATGAATGTAGATAGCTGCATATCGGTTTCTCCTTTTTCAAGCATAGCCACATACTCACGCTTCTTGCCAATCTTATCTGCAAGCTGCTGTTGGGTAATTCCTGCTGATTTGCGGGCGTTCTTCAACACCTCGGCATAGTACCATGCACGAGACTTCGCATCGAACTCATCACGCGAAGCAGTACCCTTTGCTCCGTACTCATCGACAAACATATCCTCTGTGGTAGGAAGATGTTTGAGCTTGTTAATGTCAATCTTTGGTCTCATTGCTGTAAACTGTTTAAAATTTGTTCTGCTTTTTGTATCTCTTTCTTATAGTCCTTTGTGGACTTCTTCATAAAACCATTCAAAAGAAGTATCTGCTCGGCTTCAATGAAGTTCTCGTGGTCAATGGTGAAGAGGATTACTCTATACTCATTACCTACAGATATGCGCAACTCATAGAAATCTGTATCTACAAGTTTCTTTACCAACTTGGTATTTACGATCTTTACATCTGCTAAAATGTTCATCGCATATTTGACCTTGTTCTGAACATTTGCAGGCAGCGAGTTGTAAAACTCATCGAATTCTGTACTTCTTATCATAGTTCTCATGTTGCAAATGTAATACATTTATTACATTTTACAAAGCAAATGCCAAAAAAGTTTACGAAAGAGAGGAAAAACAGCGATGCGAAGCCAATTATTTTTCTGGAGGGAGTGCAGTTTACCGTCTGCCCCATTATAATGATTCCTAAAAAATATCCCTTCTATGAATAAAAATGAGAACAGCGTACATTTAGGCTATCATTCATAGACCAACTTGTATGCTGTTCTTTTTTGTGTTTTAATTACTTTTCCGTCAGTCGTTTGTTTCCGTTGCCAAGAGCGTCCATTGTACAGACGTGAAAGGGGAAAGGTTTTCGGGCTGAATACTCTCCGTAGGAGGAAGATTCAGCCCGAAACGGCTTGCCGCTTGACCTTTTCGCTTTCAGAAGAGTCTGTACTAACTTAATGGACAGCAACGGAAATAAGCGACTGGCGGTATAATCTCTATACATGTACCATTGAATTTCTTTTCTCAATCAATTTATCCATATCCTCCGAAATCTTATCATCAGTTACTCTTGCATAAATCTGTGTAGTTCTGATGCTTGTGTGTCCCATCATTTTGCTTATGCTTTCAATTGGGATACCTGCCGAGAGCATAAGCGTTCCGAATGTATGCCTACTGTCGTGATAGGAGAGATTCTCCTTGACACCCGCCATTATGCCTATCTCGTGTATGCAGTACCATATCATATTTCGATTAGGCAATGGGAATATAGGTCTACTTTCATCAGTTGTATTGTACAAAGCCAATATCCGTTCTGCTACCGGATGTAATGGGACAAACGACTCCACATCGGTCTTCTTTCTGTTAATACGAATAAAGTATCTACCATCTGCTGTAACACCTATGTTTGATGGGCGTAATCGCTGCATATCAACATACGACAATCCTGTAAACGCAGAGAAGATAAATGCCCTGCGTGTTAGTTCTTGCAATCTGTCGCTCATAGGATGCTCCATTATCCATTGTAACTCGGCACGACTGATGTGTTTCAACTTATAATCGGGTTTCTTCTCATAGGGAATATCAGCTAATGGATTGAAGCGTATAATCTCTCTATCCACTGCAACATATATCAACCTGTTCAGCCAAGTAAGACAATGATTGATGTGTCCTGCACCACAGCCTTTTCCTTTTAGGTAGAGTTTATATCCCCATCCGAATTCTTCAGTAATATCCTCAAAGGCTATATCACGCATATTGAGCGACAACAGATACTCGTGCAAGTAGGCTTGTGTAGATTTTGATTGTCGGTATGATGAGGTTGAGTTGATAACCCCTGCTCGGATTCTTAATCTCTCTCGTTCCTCTTCGCCAGCCTTAAGCAGTGTTGTTGGCGTAACAGCAACACAGGTAATCTCATTCTTCAGCATCTCGGCTGTAACCATACCTGCATCTCTCAAAAGATTCTCGTATGCTGTTTCTATCTTTGCACGCAGATCATTGAGCATATTGTTTGTTCTGATATCTTTTACTTCGCCTGTCTTTGCTTTCCAATCATTAGGATTGCAATAATGCCCCGTTGCAAATACGCTCTTTTTACCGTCAATGGTAATACGACACATAATCGCGGTTGTTCCGTCAGCCCTAACTTTGCTGCGGTTGATATAATATAAAATCGAAAATGTACTTCTCATAATGGTAGTTGCTTATTGGTTATAGTATTAGTTTTAAATCTTCTGTTGCTTCGATGTATTTATCCATATCCTCAAAAAGTTTCTTTGGGGTTACTCGTGCATACACCTGTGTTGTCTTAATATCCGAGTGCCCTAACATCTTACTCACCGTCTCGATAGGTACACCGTCTTCGAGAGTTATCAGTGTCGAGAATGAGTGCCTTCCCATATGGTAGGTAAGAGGCCCTTTTATTCCCGCCATTTCTCTTAGGCTTTTTAGGTTCCACATCATTGCCTCTCGCTTGATTACAGGGAATAGCGTTTCTCTCGATTTGTTGCGATATTTTTCTATTAACGCTATCGCTTCGGGCAATAGCTTGACACGACAGAGCTTCCCATTCTTACCTCTACGGTATTTAAGCCACATAGCACCGCTGTCGTCAGTAGATAGATTGTCATTGGTTATAGATGTAACATCTATGTATGCTGTACCCGTATAGCAGGCAAAGAGGAACATATCACGAGAAGTATGATGTGACCAACGATGTTCCTCAATCTCCAAATCACGCAGTTTCTCAAAATCCTCTTTGCTCAATGCTCTCGGAGTAGTAGCTTTTTGCTTTGGCAAAGGATAATGTTCAAAATGATATTTGTCTGCGTGCCCCTCTTTGAATGCTATGCGGCAGATCTTTTTTAGAATAGCCAGATAATGACGCACCGTCTCAACTGCTAATCCTCTTTCAATGATGATATACTCCTGATACTCTCGTATGAACTGCTCATTAAGCTGGCAAAAGGCAATATCATTAATCTTGAATCGCTTTGTGATAAACTCTTCAAGTCGTCTACGAGTATATAAGTATGTTGGAAGTGTGCGATGCGAAACGTCAATACCAACTCTCGCTCTTATCTCCTCAATGTGCCTATCAAAGAGTTTAAGCAAGGTCATTTGAGTATCTTTACTGCCTTGAAACACATTCTTTACATCGGTTGCATCAAACTCTTGTTTGCGTTCCAAAAGAGAATCAAATGCCGAGTTAATGGCAAGCAGTAGCTTGTCAATCTTGGCATTGATTTCAACAGCTTCCTTGCTCTTGCCATTGAGTCGGCTCTCGCGAGGATTCCATAGTTCGGGAGTACACGACAGCTTGCTACTGAACTGCGCTATCGTTCGGTTTACGGTAATGCGTCCCATGATGGGAGCCTTACCCGACTTGTCTAATCCGCTCCTTTTGAGGTAGAGCAGCACCTTGAATTTTTCTACTTTCATACGCTTATATTTTTAGTGGCAAATTTAGCCTATAATAAGCGTTCTTTGTTATGCAAAATGATGACAATCAACGCAATGTGATGCTATTGCAGATTATTTTGTTACCTCTCGGCTTTCGGTAACAGCCAAGCTAACGATTTGGTAACTGAACACCTGCTCATAACCGTTATTTCTTGCGTTGTATGCACTATGCAAGAAAATCAGTTTTTGTTGTTTCTCAACCATTTACGTTTGCCTTATTCAATTCCGAAATCGTTTGCTTTGCTACTTAATATCCATACAGCGCGCCACACACATGCAACAATGATGCTGACACTGGGAGTAGATTTATATACGGTCTCCAAACTATTGGGACATACCAATATACAAACAACACAAATTTATGCAAAGCTTGTAGATGAAAGTAAAAAGAAAGCTATTGATTTAATTCCTAATATATCATAGGGGTTGGTTAAATGCGAAGTGCAATTTGTCATTCTCTTTAATTCTTGCAGATATTTCTTCTATTTATCCTTTTTCAGAGAAAAGTGAATTAGCAAAAACATCTGAAAAATGACTATTTGGCACAAAAAACAACATTCTGTATAGTAATTATGCACAGCTATATTAAGGATTTTAAGATAGCTAATATATTTCATATAAACATTCTGAGTATTTGTTGGGGGCTTTTGAAGAAAAAACAACATTATTTCATTTTTTCATATAAAAATCTTTGGTATTATTAAAAATGTGTCTATTTTTGCAGCATATTTTGTGTTATACGAACACAAAAAATG
>OIWO01001537.1_pt1 | contig 18534 bp, 15 predicted proteins | sample 1587641 | NCBI WGS metagenome assembly OIWO01 (sample SAMEA3888924, study PRJEB22519) | human gut metagenome | biome: human gut; feature: human-associated habitat; material: faeces | place: Denmark | collected 2010
ATAATATATCTCAATGATGCGAAAAAACGAAAAACACATCACATTTATCATTTATTTTTGGAATAATCTCATAATCCGCTAAGAATAAAAAGTTTATGCGGAAAGTTCAAGAACGAGGTAATGAGTTGGCAACTGTTCTGATTTCTACATACTTGCATGATTTGCATTGATGTACAACTCATCTTGGAACAAAGGTACAACTTTTTTATGAACGAGCAAAAGGACGGTGCATTTTTCATTAATGCAGTGTAATATTTGAATTTAGTCTATCATTAATCTGCGATGTATATGAGTTTCCCGATTCTGTCATTCGCCCCTTTCCTTTGCTCGTCTGCGAAGGTAGTACATCAGCCCTTGAAAGTTGAAAGGTCAGGCGGCAAGCCGTTTCGGTCTGAATCTTCCTCCTACGGAGAGTATTCAGCCCGAAAACCTTTCCCCTTTCAATGTCTGTACTCAGAAATGCAGACGGCAACGGAAATGAGCGACTGACGAAAATGTAGAAGAAGATAAACAGACAGCATACAAAAGGGTTCTTACATTGATAACCCATTTGTATGCTGTTCTTGTCTCTATCCATAAGAGCACTATTATTTTGCAACAGATGAATATAGGGCAAGCGGTAAATTTCACTCCCTCCAAAAATATAGATGGAATTATCCACTATTATTCATCAGATGCTTGCCGTTGTACTCCCGTTTCAACGCTTGCTCAATCTCACTTCGCTTGTACAGAACTTTGCCACCAAGTACATAGTAAGGTAATGTGCCATTGCTTCGATATTCGCTTAATGTTCTTCGGCTGACTTTAAGCATATACGCCACCTCCTTGTCGCATAGATACTCATCATCGTGTTGTAATGCCGCACCATCTTTGGGCATACTATCGAGAATCTCCGATAGTTGGTCGATACTCTCGTGAATGGAGTGCATCCACGCATCGTCTTTAGTTCGCATCTCCTGATACATAGTTCAAATGGTTTTAGTGTTATACATTGATTAGATTTCTCGCCCTTTCCATTTGGCTTCTTTTCGCCTGTCCTCTACCTTCGTAATAATGCTATCCACATCTTCGGGCAGATAGTAAGTCCGGTTGCCGATTTTGGTGTAGGCAAGCGTACCGTTATCACGCAAAGTCTGCAATGTACGCTTGCTTATCTTCAGTCGCTGACAAACATCCTGATGGTCGAGCCAATTGTTTGTCTTTTTCTTCCCGCTCTTGACAACGGGTGAGTTTGATACTCGCAGAATGAACTGCTCAATCTTCGTGGCAAATTCCTCGAATGCCTTTCGCTCAAAAATGATTAAATCCATACGCTATTATTTTAATTTATTACACTTGTTTTCTTGTTTCGCACTGCTAAATAAGGAAGAGATTTTCAGACTTCAATGGCACTAACAATAGGTGTCATCCCTTGTCATATCGTTTCATCACAGACACGATAATCAGTCATCGAAATAGGCTCTATTCTCATACGCAGTTCCGTTTTCTGAGGGCAAAGAAATAGATAAGTTATCACACCTCAATCATATGGTGAGCCTGTTGCAGTATGTGGCACAGTTCGTGGCACTTTTAAATGTATATGATGATACATTTTTAAGCACACATCACATTGTAACCAATATGATATAAGAATATCCCCAAGCGATTACCCGTCTCGGATTTTGTCCGCTGCATTGTCGTTTGTCAGACCGATATTTATCCGTCTGTCAAACTTCTGCTCCGAACAGCCGAAACGGATAGTCGCTAATTCTATGATAGCAGTATAGCGGATAGACCAACTCCCGATGTTTCGGCAGTCCGTCTATCTGCTATCGTATTTAAGCCCTTAATTTCCTCAATTAAGCATTTCGTCCTAATCCATAATTACCCGTTCAATTTGGGAAGAATTATGCAGTCTACACTGCCTACGAATCACCCCTAAATGCAATACAATTCATAATTGCCTACATAGACCTAATTAGTTGTGGTAGAATTGTATGCATATTTTCTTTGCAGCAGATAATCGGTCAAGATTGTGCACAAAGACCATATTGTTGAACATTCAAAAAGTGATAAGTATGAAGAAAAAACAAGTTGAGTTGACACAAGAACAGTGTCAAGAAATTATCGACCAAATGACTACAAGGTCTTTTTACAGGAGTGATAAGGCTAATAGCTCAGATATGGAGAATTTGCAAACAATGGAATCCGTAGGATCATCCATTGACGACATTCTGCCAGAGCCTCTACCGTCAGTAGCAAAACAAGCCCAAACGGAAGCAGCGTCTTCCGTTGCAGAGGTGGCTACAGAGATTTCACCTATTGTTAATGCCGAGGAACAGCCATCAGCACCACCCATTCAACGCAGAGTGAGTAGCAAACAACGCAAACTCTCATTGGAAGAGTATCGCAACACCTTTATGCGACCTTACAAGATTGAAGACCGCAAGCCGGTATTCATCAGTGGTAAGTTGCGAAAGATGCTCGACAAGTTCGCCTGCAAAATCGGTGAGGATAGAATGAGTATGTCAGGATTATTGGAGAACATTGTCCGTCATCACATTGAACTCTATTCAGAAGATTTTGAGCATTGGAAAGGGATGTAACCTCTTAATCCAATCAGATTAAGGATTATTCCAACGGTATTTCATTTTGAGGCACTCAAAATTGATTGACCTTCAGTTAGTGGGGAAGCAAGTTTATGTTTTGGGCAGACCAAAACCACTTGCTTCCACTCCCGAAGGTCGCAGAAGAGGACATCCCGAAGGTCTATCAAGTAAACAATGTATGTATCATTTCAAAAAAGAGTAATCGTATGAAACGAAGTATCAATAACAAGACACCCAACAAAGGAGGACGACCCACTAAGAGGTTGTCCGAGAAACGCAAGTATCGCATAACGGTAAAGATGGCTACCGAAGAGTACTACGCTATGAAACTCAAAGCCAAGAACGCCGGAGTCTCGGCGAGTGAGTTTGTGCGAATGGCTATCCGTGATTGCCATATCAAGGCACGCCTTACCACCGAACAAGCGGACTATATCCGCAAGCTATGCGGTATGGCAAACAACCTCAATCAGCTCACTCGCAAGGCACATCGTGAGGGTGTAAAGCTGCACTACGGACAATGCCAACATCTGCTACTTTCATTGGAAAACATTATAGACCATATCAGCCTATGATGGCCAAGATTGTGAAAGGCTCAGGAGCCAGAGGAATTGTTGATTATATCCTCGACAAGAAGAAACAAGCCACGCTTATAGATTGTCAAGGTGTATTGTTCAATGATAACAGCACGATAGCCCGATGTTTCATTGCTCAATCGAGGCTTAATCCACGAGTAGATAAGTTCATCGGACATATCTCACTCAGCTTCTCAAAGCAGGATTTGCCACGCTTAACTGACGAACTTATAATACAGATAAGCCGAGAATATATGGAGAAAATGGGCATTCGTGATACGCAATACATCATAGGACGACACTATGATAAGGAGCATCCGCACGTTCATATAGCCTTTAATCGAGTAGATAATAACGGCAGAACCATCAGCGACAGGAATGACCGTTACCGCAGTGAACGCATCTGCAAAGAGCTGACACGCAAATACGGACTATACTTCGCAAATGGCAAAGAACAGGTAAAAACACACCGACTGAAAGAGCCTGACAAAACCCGTTACGAGATATATCAAGCTCTCAAACGGGAGGTTGCACGATGCTCGGATTGGACTACACTGCTGAAGCACTTGAAAGCCGAAGGCATTGATGTTCGCTTTAAGTATAAGGGCAACACCAATGAGCTGCAAGGCATAGTCTTTACCAAGAATGGCTACCACTTCAACGGCTCGAAGATAGACCGCAATTTCAGCTATTCAAAGATTGATAAGGCTCTTAATAGTCACAATCAAACGGAATATCAGCGACAATACGAACCGCATCATATGCAGATAAGCCATTTCGACAACAAGGAATCGGAGCTTATCAGCGGTTCATTAGGCTTGTTGGACTTTGCATCTTCTCCCGATGTGGATAGTCAGGAAGAGGCAGATTTCCGCCGTTTGATGCAGCAGAAGCCTAAGAAAAAGAGAACAAGAGGATTCAAACTTTAATCATTAACCACTTAAAAACAGAATAGTATGCAGGAAAATAATTCAATCATCATCGCAATGTTGGAAGAGTTGCTGACCATCAGCAAGAGCCAACGAACAGAACAAACAGTAAATGCCAATGTTGATTTGACACCCGTTAAGGAGCTAATCGAGAATGGCAATCGGGAAAACAAGGAGTATTATGATGCTAAAACCAACAAGCTTGCAGGATTCGTTGTCAATGAATTTAGCAAGATAAACAAACGAATGGATGGCATCAGTGAGCAAGAACAACCCGATTTTGAGGGTGTGAAACAACAGCTTGCGGAGGCTATCGACAAGATGAACGAGGTAAAGGTAAAGCACAATATTGACGAGAAACGACACTCGTTTGCCCTTTATACAAAGGAATCTTGGATTCTCCTATCAATAATAGTCTTCCTTATGGCAGCAGGAGTATCAGCAGTATATCATTTATCAAGACCGAATGTTCAGAGGGATGATGATGCCCTCAAATACCGCTACATCAAGATGAAAGGCGATGCTTCGGCAGAGCAAATAGCTACATTGGAGAATATCTTCGAACTCAACCGCAACACCGAAGCAATCGAGCAGATGCGTGAAGATGTAGAGACCTATGAAGAGGCTGTTCGCAAACAAGCTGCCCTTGCCGAGCAAGCACGATTGAAAGAGCAAGCAGCAAAGGAACAGGAGAGCAAAGCCAAATCCATTAAGAACAAGCAGGATAATAGTAAGGTTAAACAAAATAAATCAAAACCCTGATTGTAATATGGCAACAGTAAAGATTAAGTTCCGACCATCAACGGTTGATGGCGGACAAGGCTCAATTTTCTATCAAGTAATCCATAATCGTGTAGCCCGTCAGCAAAAGACGGGCTACCGTCTCTACGGCTATGAGTGGAACAGTCACTCTTCGGAGGTGGTGTTACCAAAGTTCAACGAGAGCAGAAAACGCTATCTATCGGAGATTGGCGACAAAATACGAATGGATGTCAAGCATTTCCAGAAGGTCATCGCTGATTTTGAGCATAGCGGTTGTGATTATACCGCAGATGATGTGATAGCGGAATTTGCATCGGATAACCCCGAAAATTTTCTCTTCCCATTTATGGAGGGCGTTATTGCCAATCTGAAAACATTGGGTAAGATACGCACATCGGAAACATATGCTGCGACCCTTTGCAGTTTCAGACGCTTCCGAGAGGACAAAGATGTGCCCTTGGATGATATGGATTCAGATATGATGATGGCATACGAAGCATATTTGAAGAATAACGGAGTGAGCCCCAACTCTTCATCATTCTATATGCGTAATCTCAGAGCAGTATATAATCGTGCCGTAGAAAAGGGACTTACCTCACAACGCTTTCCATTCAAGCACGTTTATACAGGAGTGGATAAGACCGTCAAGCGAGCCGTACCATTGAAAGTTATCAAGAAAATCAAAGAGATGGACTTCTCTATGAATCCGTCCTTTGACTTCGCCAGAGATATGTTCCTTATGAGCTTCTATACCCGAGGTATGTCATTCGTGGATATGGCATACCTGCGAAAAAAGGATTTGCAGAATGGTGTGCTTTCCTATCGCAGACGCAAGACCGGGCAACAACTCTTCATCAAATGGGAGAAGTGTATGCAGGAGATTGTGGATAAGTACGACACTTCGCAATCCAATTACCTTTTGCCTATTATCAAACCTTTCGGTGATATAGATGAACGCAAGCAATATATCTATGCAGCCCATAATATCAACCGTTGCCTGAAAATCATCGGTAAAGAGTCGGGATTATCCGTTTCACTAACCTTGTATGTTGCTCGTCACGCTTGGGCAAGCATCGCCAAGAGCAAGAATGTACCGCTATCGGTAATCAGTGAGGGTATGGGACACGACTCGGAAGCCACCACACGCATCTACCTTGCATCATTGGATACCGTAGCCATCGACAAGGCGAACAGTATGATATTGAAATCTCTATGAGTGAAGGAGTGTTGAGCGAACGAGAAAATCTCTTGATAAGAGAAATGATTACCGTTGCAAATTTACGAAGAATAATATAATCGGAACCAAAAAAGGAATTAAAAAAGCAGGTTGATTTTCATTTTGTTTTGCTCCACAGGTCTATTGTTGAGCAAATTCCAATGTATCAACCTGCTAATAGACTCATTCATAGAATAGACCTACAATATGAATTGCTCTTATCAAGAGAGGTTTACTCTTTAGCTTCTTTATATAGAATTAAGAACTTGTAAACCTGACGATTGCCTACCCCAATTAAGTAATCCATAAAAAATGGCAACCAACAGTTGAAAGAGCAACGAGGAATTAGAAACGAAACCAGAGAAAAGTATAGCGATGCAATTACCCTCTATGTAGAGACCGGTCTTTCCATAAAACAAATATGTGAGCAGACTGGGGTCGGCTTTTACGCGTTCAGTTCTTACCTCTCCACTCATCACCGTGACCTAATCCTCAAACGACATAATCTTACAGAATTTAAGAATGTCAAACTTAGAGGAAAGAAAGGTCAAACTACTGCCGCCCATTACAAATATAAGGATGCCATTGCCGCTTGCGACAGTATGGAGTATATTGAATACAATATATCCCAGATAGCACGTATCTTCAACGTAGATTGTTCCTCTTTGGCAAGCCAACTTCGCAGACATTACCCCGATATCGTACCACGCAGAGAACAGGAACGCAGACGGATAGGAATAACCGTCAATCTGCAATATGGAGCACGCAAGTGGAGCAAGGAAGAGTATGCTACTGCCATTGAGATGTTGCAATCATCCGATAAAACCATTGAAGAGGTTGCAGAGACTTGTAATGTATCCTACACGGGTTTGCGAGAACACATCTTAGCCTATTATCCACAAATTACCCGTAATAGGGAGGAGAAACGTATCCGTGCAACAGGTCAAAAGGTCAGAGGTATGCGTAACGGAAATTGGACTGTCTGTGAGCCAGACCGTGAAACTCTTGAAAAATATGAGAAGGCTATAGACCTGTATCGTACAACATCGAAGGATGTAAAGGATATAGTACGTATTGTTGGGGTAACTCTCGGTGGCTTCCGCTACCACTTGAGAACTTGGCATCCCGAACTGATGGTTCTTAGACGTGGCTTTGACGAAGGTATGGCATTGGAGCAAACCAAACGTTATAAAAAATCTTCTGCTGAGAAATATGCCAATGCAATCGAAAGATTACAGAATACCGATTTGCCAACGGCAAAGGTCGCAGCGGAATTTGGACTGAATCCCGAAACATTCAGGATGTATCTCAGGGAGCATCATCCCGAATTGGTTACAGCCCGTGGAATGATAAGGACATCTGACGGTAAGGTCGTTTCCAATCGTAGTGCAGAAAAGTATGCGGAGGCGCTACGCATCTATGCAACCACTTCCGAGTCCTTGAAATCCATTGCCAAACGGTTGGGACTTACCTATAATAGTGTAGGCGGTTTTATACGCCGTAACTATCCCGAAGCCATCGAAAAGCATAATTCGTTGCTTGTATCCAGTGAACAGATGTTTGCTGAAGGGGTAGAAATGTTGAAATCAGGGAACGCCACTATCCATGCCGTGATGGACGAGTGTGGCTACAATGAATATTTCAGAACTTACATAAAGAGCAAGTATCCCGAACTGCTTCATCGTAAGACGGAACGCAAGCCGATAGTTAGGAAACAAAAGACGGCAGATAAATATGCAGCTGCTATCGAATGTATGAGAAATAGCACCGATACGATGAAAGATATTGCAGAACGATTTGGACTTAACATACATTCATTCCGCAAATATCTCTATAAATATACTCCTGAAATTATAAAGTTAAGACACAATAAGCCGTAAGAGCCAAAAGAATAGGGATGATGTTGAAGGTGCAGAGCAGAATAGATTGTTGAGCGAATGAAAGGTCTCTTTGGAAGAGAGAACTTATCTCTTTGGAAGAGAAATGATTACCGATGCAAAATTACACATTTTTCGGCAAATAGCACCAATTTACACTAAAAAATGTTATGCTCGATTCAGATTTTGTTTAGTGGCAATGTGGATTGTTGAGCAAATTATGTCGTGACTGTTCAAATAACCTACTCGTAATCAATAGCAGTATGTCGCATAAATCACTCTTCCAAAGAGAAGTGACCTGTTATTCTGATTTATGCGCATTAAGAAATATTGTATAACGCTGATTCTCTTGCTGTTTGGTGTAGGTGTTGCGCATTCGCAAGAGAAACACACGGAAATCTGTATTGACTTCCGTGTGAACAGTACTGTCATAGACTCCGCCTATTCGGACAATGCCGCCCGTATGCAGGAGATGGTGGAGTTCCTACGAACTATACGCCAAGACAGTACAATCAATATCATTGAAGTATCCTTCTGCGGAGCAGCTTCTCCCGAAGGCAGTTATCAACTCAACCGTAAGTTGGCACAAGGCCGTCTATCGGCACTTGAAAAGTTCATTCGCAGTGAGGTGGACATTCCCGACAGCCTTATTACCTATAATGACAGCTATATCCCGTGGGATTATCTCAAATCGCAGATTGAGGATTCGGGACTTATCCGCAAGGATGAAGTAATTGCCATCTTGGAGGAAGAAGCCCGATTGGTGGACTATCATCACCCGAATACGCATATCGATAACCGTGTCGTAAAATTGAGTGCATTGGACGGTGGTAAGGTATGGCAGCAGATGAACAAACTCTTCTTCGAGCAGATGAGAAATGCTTGTGCGGTATTCGTAACCTACAAGAAAGAGTTGCCACCCATACAAGTGCCTGTAATCGTGCCTGATACCATTAAGGTAGAGCCAATAGTTGAAGCCGTTGAAATTGTGCCCGACACAACGGCTATTATAGAAACGGTTATTCCCGAAGTGGAGGAATGGACACGCAAACTGCACGTCAAGACCAACGCCATCGGCTTGGGAATGGGCATTGCCAATGTCGCAGCGGAAATCGACTTGGCAAAGCACTGGTCGTTCACTTTGCCCGTCTATTATTCGGCTTGGGACTATTTCAAGACCACCATCAAGTTCAGAACATTCAGCGTACAGCCTGAGTTCCGCTATTGGCTGTCGGAAGAGAATGACGGATTCTTCGCAGGAGCACACTTCGGACTGGCATACTACAATTTTGCTTTTGATGGAGATTACCGCTATCAAGACCATAACCGTGAGACACCTGCCATCGGTGGCGGTGTGAGCATCGGTTATCGTCTGCCCATCAGCAAAAACAACCGTTGGAGGGTGGAGTTCTCACTCGGAGCAGGAGTATATTCAAATCACTACGACAAGTTCCACAATACCCCACGCACAAAAGACGGTCTGATGATAGAGAGCATCAAGAAGACCTATTGGGGTATCGACCAAGCAGCGGTATCGTTCTCCTATTCGTTTGACTTAAAGAAGAAAGGAGGCAAGCGATGAGAAAGATTCTATACCTTATTATGTGCCTGCCGATATTGTTTCTTTCGGCTTGTGATGTTCACGAGTGGCCTGAAACGCCGGAGTTTGTAAAAATGCATCTTCGCCTCAATTATGAAACAGATATGACCGAATGGGAACATCTGTATGATGGGGCATCGGTCATTGAGCAGGGATATGGCGAGACATACGACAATCATCGTGATTATGGAAAGATACGCTACATCGTCCGCACCTATCCCGTGTCGGAGAAAATGCGTACCACATCGGACTATACACAGGAGTTCGTATTCACGAAAGATATATCAGAGGGTTATGACCACGAAGTCACGCTCGACCTCTTGCCCGGCAACTACAATGTGATGGTATGGTCGGACTTGGTGCAGACAAGCGGTGACAGCCATTTCCACAATGCAGACAACTTTGCGGAAATCAGACTGCAAGGCGACCACAAGGGTAATAATGACTATCGGGATGCCTTCCGAGGCTCAAACAACATTTCCCTTGTAGCGGATATTATGGAGCATTTGCCCGATACATTGGATATTGCAATGCAGCGTCCTCTTGCCAAATTTGAGTTCGTGACCACAGACTTACAGGAATTTATCAATAAGGAAATAGAATTTTTAAAGAAAGAGGCAGCAACACGAGGTGATGTTCCTCCGACCAGAGTTGATACAGAGAATTATAAAGTTGTATTTCAATATGCTGGATTTATGCCGAATACCTATAATATGAATACGGACAAACCTATTGATTCATCTATGGGTGTATTCTTTGAGTCAAGACTTGGTATCTTGAATGAAAATGAGGCATCATTGGGTTATGACTATGTGTTCGTAAATGGTAAGGAAGCTGGAGTTTCTATTCAAATTGGATTATATGATAGTGAGGATAGGCAGATTGCTTTGTCCGAGCCTATTGATGTACCACTCCGAAGAAGTCATCACACGATTTTGAAAGGCTCATTCCTGATGCAGGAGGCATCGGGAGGTATCACTATCAATCCTGATTTTGACGGAAACCATAACATTATAATTGAATAATGATGAAACCATATCAATATATTAGAAGTCTGATTTTGGCGTTTGCCATACTATCGTTCTCCGCCTGCTCCAATGATGATTATTTGCAGCAGACGATGGGAGAAAATGTATCTGTCACTTTCCGTCCGACATTAAAGGGTGAGTTAAATACTCGTGCCATCGGTGACGCAGCAGGTATCGACCGTCTGACGATTGTTGTTTATGAAGGTACTCAAACATTGTCTAAAAAACTGTCATACTCAGAGGATTGGGACATTGCAAAAAGGAACGGTATCACCTTGACTTTGATTGAAGGGCACTCATATAAAATTCTATTTTGGGTGGAAAATAGTGTAAACACAGCCTATACATTAACCAATGACGGAAAAATAACCGTAGATTACAATGGATATATCGATGGAGGTTTTGCCAAGATGGAGGAAATGGATGCTTTTTGTGGCACTTCATCTATTACAGTGGGTTCGAAGAAAAACGAGAACAAGCAGATAGAACTTTCCCGTCCACTTGCCCAACTGAATTTTGCAGACAATACCACATTGCCCGAACAAGGAACTCATCAGACCGTTGTAACCTTTCATGGTGTCCCAACATCATTCAATCCTTTCACAGGGATTCTTGAAATGTCAAATACTGATGTAGTCTTTACTTTTGCAGATTTCCCCGCCGAAACGCTGTCGGTAGATGGTTCCTCATATTATTATCTGTCAAGCAATTATTTCTTTGCGCCCCAGACGGGAACAATAAGCAATATGAGCGCAACTATTGATTTGCAGAATACGGATGGAATCTCTATTAAGGAAATAGAAGTACCTGATATTACATTGGAGAAAAATAAGAAAACCAATATACTGGGTTCTATCGTACAGCAGCCAGAAACTTGGAGTGTGTGGGATGGTGAAATGCCGACAGAATCCACTTTGACTACTGACCCTGAGAATCAGAATCGTTATATCATTGATGAAGCAAATGATGTTGCTTGGTTGAGTGTTCAGGAAAATGCCCAAAGCCTTGCCGCTAATAGCACTTTCATTATGACAGTCGATGTGGATATGAATAACGGCAGTGGTCTCGCCGCTATACAACTCCCTTCGGGAAGTATATTGGACGGTGATGGACATACCATCAAAGGCTTGCAGTTAGAAAATGCTCTCTTGGGGGATGTAACAGACATTACTGTCAAGAACTTAACCATAGAAGAAACAACTGTAGCTAATACATCTGCCGATGTGACCCATATAGGAGTATTGGTTAATACACTCAAAGGAAGTAACACATTCAGTAATATCCATATCAAGAGTTCTTCCGTCAGCACTCAAAATGGAGCTGCTGGTGGTATTATAGGATACATTTCCCGTAAAGACCCGAATAATCGGGAAGAGACATTGACCGTAACCTTTGATGATTGTCACGTAACAGAAACAACAGTAAGCGGTACACAAAGTGAAGGTCATTTTGTAGGTTTGCTTCGTGGCTATGATAATAAAGAAACTTTGCAATTCAATAGTAATTGCACACTTACACTTTCTGCAACCGCAAGGTCGGCTGATGAATTAGTGTCTCCTTACTGTGAAGGTAATGAGGGTGCTTGGCTCGCAGACAATGACTATTCAAAATATAATGGTTGGTTAGGTAATGAGGAATGCTATCGCGGCACGGTGAAGTATGGTAATAATCGCTTTATACCTTGTTGGGATGGAGTAACTAAAATCGCACCGCTTACAGATGGAACAACCAAACTGATTTACTCTGCATTTGACTTGGCTTCATTGCAGGGTACAGCAGCCGGAAATATTAAGTTGATGGAAAATGTGGATATGGAACATGATTTAGATGGAGCGTCTAAATATGGGGTACGTAATCATATCTTCAAAGCTTTGAGTACATTAACAAAACTTGATGGTAATGGTAATACTATTTACAATATTACAATTAGAGACAACTACTATGGCGGTTTCGTAAAAAACGAAAGTTGTGCTACCACTTTTGAAAATGTAACATTTGATGGTGCAGACATTCGGGTAACGCACGACACGGAAGAAGGTAATGCTTATGTTGGAACATTACGCGGATTTGCGTATGCTGCTACTACTATCAATAATGTTCACGTTAAGAATGGTTACTTAAACGGAGTGTGTAAGATAGGTGGATTATGTGGTGGAATTTTTAGTAAAATCACGTGTTCTAATAGCTCTGTCTCAAATTACAGTATTGAAAATTATGATTCTAAAATCGTGGATGAGGGATTTAAAGCAAATGGTGAAATTGGTGGTTTAATAGGATATATAACTGTTCTTGATGCCAATACTGTCAATGAAATCTCTAATTGTACGGTATCAGATAATAATTTCACTTGTGTTACATATAGTGCATCTCTTTGGGATAGAAGTGTAGCGCCATTTATAGGAGATATAAGAACTCAGCAAGCTGGTACTGTCAGAATCAATAATTGTGAAATACTTGGTACTAATACTTATACCAATGCAAGCTATGGGAAAACAGCTTCTTTTGATCAACATAGAAAACAAACAGGAGGTTCGTGGTTGAGACCTACTTATACTTATTATCCATTAGTAGGACAATGCTATAGAGTTATACTTCTTGACAAACAACAAGGTAAAGTGTATATAGATAATACTCAAATATTCTAAATGGTATAAATAATTAATTAATCAATATGAAAAAATTAATCTATCTACTACTGGCAATGCCATTGTTCTTCACCTCTTGCAGTAAAGATGAAAAGATGGCAAGCGAAGAAACAGTTCAGGTAAGTTTCAGTACAGAACTGCCGAAAAGAATCGGCACACGTGCAAGCACGACCGATTTGAATGTGAATAAGGTGGTGTGTGCCGTATTTGAAGGCGGAGAAGAAATCAGCGCCTTGCGTGAAGTTATTACAATTCAAGAGGGGGAAGACATCGTATTTGCTCCTCGCTTGATTAAAGGTCGTACATACGATGTTGTCTTTTGGGCTATGAAAGACGACAATTATGATGCGGACGATATGACAGCCATTACTCGTGCTTCGGGAGCAACTGCTGCTGAAAGTGATTATGATGCATTCACAGAAAGTGTAGAGGTCGAAGTAACAGGCTCCAAGTCGGAAACAGTAACGCTCAAGCGTCCATTAGCACAACTAAATCTTGGTGTAACCCAAGATGATTGGGATGCAGTGGCAAGCGAAAAAACTTTTGCAATGACGCCTACAAAAATGGTTATGACCCTGACAGGGAAAGATACATTCAACGCCCTCACAGGTTCTGCCATCGGAGAAGATAAAGAGGTGACATATACTCTTGATGTGTCCGGTGAAGACCTTGTGGCTGGAGAAGTGACCTACAAAAGTATTGCAATGTGCTATGTATATCCCGATGCCGGACAAGAGAATATAGATATTACGTACACCATCTATGACCAAAACAATGAGGCTATTCGGGAGGATGTAACCATTCAAAACATTCCGTTGGAAAACAACTATCGTACAAATGTGGTAGGCGGTCTGTTGACAGGCACAATTACATATACCATCACTTTCGAGAAGGATTTCAATACGACAGAAAATAACGAGACAATAGAATAAAGTATAACCCTCAAAATTAATTCAATTTCAAGAAATAGAGTCAGATAGTATAAATAAACAAATGGAATCCTCATGTGATTCTTTTAAAATCTCTTTATGGAGATTTCTACTATGATGAATTGCCCCTAAGGAATAATCCTTATGAACACTGGACGAGATTCCGGCATATGTAAATATGTGGGAAAACGTGAAAAGGAAGAAAAGAATATAAACTTTTTAATTATTAATTTAAAAACATTTCAAGATGAAAAAGAATTTGTTTATGAGTATGCTTGCAATGGCAGGTATGCTGTTTGCGACCTCATGTTCGCAAGACGAATTGCTTAACGAACCCACAACGGGCGATTACGTTAATGCAAAGTTCACTATTTCTACTCCTGAAGGTATTGGCACACGTGCCGCTGTGAATGTAGGTGAAGGTACAACAGTAAACTATGTAGCTTGTGCTGTTTATGATGCGACTGGAGAAGAAATGCCAGATTTACGTCAGTATAGACCAATTACCAACAAGACGGCCGAGTATTCAATCCGTTTGGTTAAAGGTCAGGCTTATCGTGTAGCGTTCTTTGCTTATTATGGTGAAGATAATGGTATATCAGATTACTATGACATGCAGTATTTGACTGATATTAAAATTAAGGATGCGAAATCAAATATTGAGCATCGTGACGCCTTTACTAATTATGTTGATGTTACAGCCCAAGAGTCAATGAAGGCGGTTGAGAAACCTGTAACTCTTTATCGTCCCTTTGCTCAGCTTAACCTTGGCGCAGTTGCAGAAGATATTGAAGCTGCAAAAAAAGCAGGTGTGGTTGTAACTAATAGTAAAATCACAGTAAGCAATGTCTATACAGAGTTTGACGCATACAACAATGCAATCGTTGCTGGAGCACAATCAAAAGAGGTAACTTTCACAATGAATGAAATTCCTGGTCAGGATTTGTATGTCGATATGGATAATGATGCTACTACCGCCGATGAATCATTTGAGTATCTTGCATTGAACTATCTTCTTGTTGGTAATGCTGGTAGTGAGAAAGAGTTGACAGACGTTACCTTTGAATGGAAGACTGCTGACAATAAAACTAACAGCCCTGCAACCGTTTTCAAGAACATTCCTGTTCAGCGCAATTATCGCACAAATATCATTGGCTACCTGTTGACTAACCCTGCTGTATTCAATATCACAATTGATGAGAAATTTGAGAAGCCAGATTATATTGTTGCGAGTCCTTGGGATGGAAAGGAAGTTTCAGAACCTGAATCTACTGCTACAGAGTACTTGATTTCATCTCCTGCTGAGTGGGCTTGGTTGAAAGGTAAGAATTTGAATGGCAAGAATATTAAGTTGACTGCTAATATTGATTTCGGTGGTAACGAAGTGAAAGGTCTTGGCTTTACAGGCACATTTGATGGAGACGGTCATATAATGTCAAATATGACTTTGCTTTGCGGAGGCCGTTATTATTCAAATGGTTTGTTCCAAGGTGACGCTTCTGGCGAGGTTACAGTGAAGAACGTAACTATAGAGAATGCCGTTGCAGAGTGTAGCGATGAAGGTCAGGGTTATGTTGGTACAATATTTGGCGATGTTCAGAATAATGTAACATTGGAGAATGTTCACGTGAATGGTGCAGACCTTTGTGGTGTTCAGTCAGTTGGAGGTCTTGTAGGTTTTGTAGCAAGCGGCAAGACTCTCACATTAAACAATTGTTCTGTAAGTGGAAGCTATATTCATAACTATGCAGTGGATAATGAATCTGGTTTTGTTGCTGGTTTGGTCGGTCGACCAGTTGGTACAGTAACAACATCAAACTGCGAAGTTAATAACACAATAGTAGAGGGATTCTATGCAGCACGCCGTGGCGAAACATCTATTGCTGCAGCCGTAGGTAATCAAACACCTGCTGGTGTGACAGTTGCTTCAGACGTTACAGTTAAAAAGGTATCTATGGATGATGTGGTTTTGATTTCTAGTGCAGAACAGCTCAATCAACTGACAGTAAGCAATAAATACGTTATTCTTACTGCTGATATTGACTTTCAAGGCGTAGCAATGACTAAGCCTATCGAAATTGGGGGTAACTCTACATTTGATGGTCAGGGTCATAAGATTTCAAATGTTGAAACAGCTGTGCAAGTCGATTATGCGACCTCTCTCTTTAGAGGAGATGCAAATTCTGGCAATAAAGTGGTTAAAAACCTTATAATTGAAAAACTTACCACTCCTTCAGGTAAAGATTTTGCAAGTGCGATTTGGTCAGATCTTCAAAATGGTGCTAACATTGAAATAGATAATGTTCAAATTAACGATGCAACAATCCAAGCAAATGGCACAATCGGTGGATTTGTTGGTTTTGTCGGTGGTAGTACTACCTATGTAATCATCAAGAATTCTTCAATCAGCAATTCAACCCTTAATGGAGGCGAAGAGGATAAGAAACGAGGTGCAGTAGTTGGTAGAGCATATGGTTGTAGTGTAACATGTGAAGATGTTATTGTGAATAATGTCAAAATTAATGATGTGGCTGTTACTACATCAACATTGGTTGGAGATAAGGGATATACAGGAATCGTAACTATTAAATAATGCAATAAAGAAACTCTATCATTCCCTTTGATAGATTATTTATATATAAGACATTAGTTGAGACCTGCCGTTCGTGAGAATAGCAGGTCTCATTCTTATATTAGCATAGCCTTTTAGGTGTGATATGATGCTCGATGCTTCCTAATGATAGAAGTATGCTAATTCCACTCTCTTTTCGCTGGCACAAACTCTCCAATACCTTTTGCCTTATCCTACTTGCTTCATAAGAGTTCAGCCTAAATGCAAGAGCAATGACCACTTCAAGGTTGTAGAATGTAGCCCAACTTGCAGTGGTAGCCAAATCGCATCGTTGGGTGCTTACAGGGCAAAGCGTTCCACTCTTGTATATTGCTTTTATAGCGGCTTGGAGTGTCGGGAATATTACCCCGAACAACTCCACCAATTCCATTTCAGACATCCAAACATTATCGCTTGGGATATTCACTCTGCCACTTTCACTGATTGTTATAATTGCTCGTTCCATAGTTACATTGCTATTGAAATTTCACTAAACGATTGATTAAGTCTGTTGCCGAACATTGTCAAATCTTTGTCAATTTTCTCGGTGGTAATCTTGGCATACTTTTGTGTCGTGGTTATGTTCGTATGCCCCAATACTCGGCTGACACTCTCAATGGGAACACCCTTGCTCAGAGCCAGAGTAGCGAACCCATGGCGAGTGCAATGGAATGAAATATCCTTTGAAATACCACACTCTTTTATCATCTTTTTCAGTGGTTTACAGATGTTCCAATAGTTCAGATTAGGGAACACGAGTTTGTCCTCTTGAAACCTCTCGTAACGCTTGATTATCTGCAATGGAATACCCAGCAACTTCACTTGGAAATTCACCTTTGTCTTGTGTCGCTTGGATAGAATCCATTTCTCTCCGTTTATCTCTACTATATCATCGGTAGTCAGTTCTTTGATATCTACGAATGACAAGGCTGTAAAACTTGCAAACACGAATAGGTCTCGGATATAAGCCAACTTCTTATCTGCAAATTCGTGTGTCATTACAGCCTTGATTTCATCTTCTGTAAGATATTGTCGCTCCTTGATATTCTGATTTACCCGATACTGAGCAAATGGATTTCTCGGTGTCAGTCCATTGTAATGAGCTTTTGAAACAATTGTTTTCAGCCACATACAATGCGACCATACACTGCCATTGTGTAAGCCTGCATCAGTAGAGAGATAGATTTCATACTCTTTGATAAAATCGGGAGTAAGTTCAAGCATGGAAATATCACTGCGCTTGTAGCACTTCTTGATGAATGCTGCCAAATGATTTCGTGACCTTACACGCACCTTGTAGGAACTTGCAGCACGATCAATGCCTATACGCTTCTTGAAACTCTCGTTGTCCTTATCAAATGCACCGAGCAGTGTTTCATACTCTGTTCCGATACCTTGATAGGCATTGCGTACCATTTCGGCGGTAACATAGGCTTCTCTATCTGATATGCGTTGATAATGCTTGATGATTTGAGCCTTGATGTTATCTAAAGCTAAATTGATGTCTCGTGCCTCCTTGCTCTTGCCTTTTGCCCGATTACCTTTGGCATCCCACACTGTTTTTGCAATAGTCAGTTTGCAACTGAATTGTGCCACCGAACCATTGATTGTCACTCGTCCCATAATGGGGACAATACCGTTTTTCTCCTTGCTTCCGTTCACGTAGAACAGCACCTTAAATGTACTTCGCATAATCCAATCTTTTTTGGTTACAAAATTAGTTATCAGCGAGTTATACATTGCTACGCAATATGATGCAGAACTATGAAACGTGACG
>OIWO01001540.1_pt1 | contig 18472 bp, 15 predicted proteins | sample 1587641 | NCBI WGS metagenome assembly OIWO01 (sample SAMEA3888924, study PRJEB22519) | human gut metagenome | biome: human gut; feature: human-associated habitat; material: faeces | place: Denmark | collected 2010
GAACCAGGAATGACAGGACCAGAATCTGTAGTGTTACCATTACACCATATCCCAAACTTAAAATAGAACTTTTTGATTGTTGGGATACCCGGACTCGAACCAGGAATGACAGGACCAGAATCTGTAGTGTTACCATTACACCATATCCCAATATCAGCAAACGAGATGTTCTTTTCTCAATTGCGAGTGCAAAGGTACTAGTTTTTTTTGAACCTACAAAATTTTTCGGCACTTTTTTCTAAAAAAAGCGCAATTTCTTTAATTTTCCACATTTTTTTTGCCTTTTAAGTCGATTTTCCATTATAATAATGTATCTTTGCAGAAAAATAGAGAATATAAATTAAGTAAGAAAGAAAAGATAAATGAACACAGTTAAACAACTCGTAGAGACTATTAAAGAAGGTATACAAGAAAAGAAAGGTCAAGACATTGTTATCGCCGACCTGACAGAAATCGATGGAAGCATTGCCAAGTACTTCATCATCTGCCAGGGAGGAAGCCCTACTCAGGTTGAAGCTATCGCAGGTTCTGTGGGAGACATCGTGCGCAAGAACCTGAAAGAAAAACCTGTAAATGTAGCAGGTCTCGGCAACGACCAGTGGGTGGCAATGGACTTTGTTGACGTATTAGTACACATCTTCCTTCCGGAAGTACGTGCTTATTACGACCTCGAACATTTATGGGAGGATGCAAAGCTTACCCATATACCTGATCTCGACTAGTCAGTCTCTCCCATCCTACATGATGGATCAGACATTGTTTTCGACTAAAAGTTATACATATAAAATAAAATGGAACAAAGCAATAATATGAAGCCTCGTGGCAATGGCGGACCAAAGATGCCACGATTTAATATGACCTGGCTTTTCACCATCTGCCTCATCACCATGATTATCCTCTTCTTTACAGGAGGAGGCGATGCGATTGGAGGCAGCGCTGCCAAGGAAGCCACATACACCCAGTTCAAACAGTATGTAGACAAGGGTTATGTGCTCAGTGTTGTGGCCAATAAAACAGAAAGCACCCTCAAGATATACATCAACCCGAAATATACGCGCGATGTATACAATATGCCGGCAAAGTCTGTAGGTCCTAACCCATACGTAAAAGTACAGTTCGGCTCGGTTGACGAAGTGGAACGCTATGCCAACCAGATGTTGAAGGAAAAGAAGATACGCTCCTTCAGCTACGACAACCAGAAGGATAACGACTTCTTAAGCACGCTCTTCAATCTGGCACCCCTGCTCTTCTTCGTATTCTTCATCCTTTGGATGTCTGGAAGATTCAGCGGCGGTATGGGCAGCGGCGGTATGGGCGGCGGCATCTTCAGCGTGGGCAAAAGCAAAGCTAAGATGTACGAAAAGGGAAATGCCATCGGCATCACCTTTAAGGATGTGGCCGGACAGGAAGGGGCCAAGCAGGAAGTGAAGGAAATTGTAGACTTCCTGAAAAACCCACAAAAATATACCGACTTGGGTGGTAAGATTCCAAAGGGAGCCCTTCTCGTAGGCCCTCCGGGAACTGGTAAGACCCTCTTGGCTAAGGCTGTTGCCGGCGAGGCTGGCGTACCTTTCTTCTCCATGAGCGGTTCCGACTTCGTTGAAATGTTCGTAGGTGTAGGTGCCTCACGTGTACGCGACCTGTTCCGCCAGGCTAAAGAGAAATCACCTTGTATCATCTTTATCGATGAGATTGATGCTGTAGGCCGTGCCCGCAGCAAGAACCCAGCCATGGGTGGTAATGATGAGCGCGAGAACACCTTGAACGCTCTCCTTACAGAGATGGATGGTTTCGGTACCAACAGTGGTGTCATCATCCTTGCAGCTACCAACCGTGTAGACATGCTCGACAGCGCCTTGCTCCGTGCCGGACGTTTCGACCGCGAAATTCACGTAGATCTCCCTGGTTTGAACGAACGTAAGGCTATCTTCCTGGTTCATCTCAAACCTATCAAGATAGACGAAACAGTAGATGTTGATCTACTGGCCCGTCAGACTCCAGGGTTCTCGGGTGCAGATATTGCCAACGTTTGTAACGAGGCAGCCCTCATTGCTGCACGCCACGACAAGAAGGCTGTGTGCAAACAGGATTTTCTCGATGCAGTAGACCGTATTGTAGGCGGTCTGGAGAAGAAGACTAAGGTGATGACTGCCGACGAGAAGCGTAGCATCGCTCTCCACGAAGCAGGCCACGCAACCATCTCATGGTTCTGCCAGTATGCCAACCCTCTCATCAAGGTTACCATCGTGCCTCGTGGTCAGGCTCTCGGTGCTGCATGGTATCTGCCAGAAGAGCGCCAGATAACCACCAAGGAACAGATGCTCGACGAGATGTGTTCATTAATGGGTGGACGTGCCGCAGAAGAACTCTTCACCGGTCATATTTCGTCAGGAGCCATGAACGACCTGGAGCGCGCCACAAAGAGTGCTTATGGTATGGTAGCTTATCTCGGTATGAGCAAGACGTTGCCAAACATCTGCTTTTACAACCAGAACGAATATGCATTCCAGCGTCCGTACTCTGAGTCTACAGCCCGCGAGATAGACCAGGAAGTTCTGAAGATTGTCAACGAGCAGTATACCCGTGCCAAGAACATTCTGATGGAGCACAAGGAAGGCCACAATGCCTTAGCAGAACTTCTGATCAAGAAAGAGGTGATTATGGCAGAAGACGTAGAACATATCTTTGGCAAGCGCCCTTGGTTGAGCCGTTCGCAGGAAATCATGGAAGACGAACAGCCTAAGATAGACGATGACGCCGTAAAGGAACTTCCTGAAGTTCAGGCTGCCATCAAGGAGCATGAAGAGAACCAGAAGAAGAATGCAGATTCTGAAGAGACTTCCAAGAAGGATGAAGGTTCGGAAGAAAACAAGAACGAATAAAACAAACCGATATGACTGACAAACAGAAGAATCTAGTGATAAGATCCATCACAGGCGTATTTTTCGTGGTGTGCATGGTATCCTGCTTTCTCAATCCCAGGGCAATGGTTATCCTGTTCGCCCTCATTACCGGATTGAGCATATGGGAGTATTGCGGACTGGTAAACCAGAAGGAGAATGTTACGGTAAACCGTTTCATCAGCACCGTGGCGGGTGTTTACTTCTTCCTTGCCGTGGCTGGTTTCCGCATGGGCATTGTGGGCAATTTCGTGGTTTTCGTACCTTATCTGCTCACCATCCTTTATCTCTTCATCAGCGAACTGTATACAGGCAACAAGGATGCCATCAACGATTGGGCTTATACTATGCTCTCTCAGTTGTACATCGCCTTGCCTTTCTCAATGATCAATGTATTGAGTTTCGAGACATCAGCTTTCGATGGCCAGATACATTACGACATGCTGTTGCCTTTGAGCATTTTCATTTTCCTCTGGACCAATGATACCGGTGCCTATTGCAGCGGTTCGCTTTTCGGCAAGCATAAGCTCTTTCCTCGCATCAGTCCAGCCAAGAGTTGGGAAGGCAGCATAGGCGGAGGCATATTCGTACTGATAGCAGCAGGCATTATCGGCTATATTGCCAACGATGGCGAAGCCCACCGTCTCAGCATTCTCGGTTGGGAAGGTTTAGGCCTGGTTGTGGTATTCTTCGGCACATGGGGCGATCTGGTAGAAAGCCTCTTCAAGCGTACCCTCGGAGTAAAGGATAGTGGCAACATCCTGCCAGGACATGGAGGCATGCTCGACCGCTTCGACTCTTCACTCATGGCGATACCGGCAGCAGTAATCTATCTCTATACCATCCAGTTGTTTGGATAATACTTCTTTTATGAGATAAAGGCCAAACCTTAGTTTGGCCAAGCACAAAGAAAGGCAGGGATTCCTCAAAGAACCCCTGCCTTTCTTTTTCATATACTATAAAAACGCAAGTAGCTTCGATGGCTCACGCAAGTACTTGCCTCCAGTTTATCACGCAGATAATCTTTATGGGTGGCTGCATAGAAATGAAGGGTATACATCACATTCTCCACACCCTCGATAGGGCTCTTTGCCACGATATCAATATCCTGGTCCCAATGCGGACAGCCCATCAGGATGATATTATCCGGATCATACTTTCTGATTTCCGTGATGATGGTTTTAGCGTATACCTTCAAATCTGCCTTAGTCAGCAGTTCTGCAGCGGACTGATATCCGCCACAGAACTGAAAGAGATTACTTTTTATTAAAACATTTCACCTTTTTCCTGTTCTTCTTCAAAGTGTTCACCCTTTTGGGCTTCCTGCGCCTCATACTGTGCTTGGGTTGCACGCTGCTGAGCCTCACGTGCTTTAGCCTCAGCCGCCAGTCGGGCTTTTTCTGCTCTTATTCTTGCCAGTTCAGCCTCTTCTTCTTCTGCTGCTCGCTTCTGCGCCGCCAAAGCTTCCTCTTCGGCACGTTTCTTAGCAGCCTCGGCTTCAGCTATCGCCTTCTGTCGCGCACGTTCTGCAGCCTCAGCTGCAGCTTTGGCTTCAGCTTCAGCACGTTCACGAGCCATACGGAGAAGCATTTCCCTACGCTTAACCAGAAGATCAAACATGATGCCCGCAGCCTCATCCGGCGCAACCTTATCGCCTAACTGAGTTCGAACTTCCTGATATTCTGCCAACATCTTATCCCTGCCAGGTTCTCCCGGAAGAATCTGATAAAGTTCGTTGGCAATACCATCAACCGAAAAGCGGTCGGCAAGCATCTCAGGCACAATCTCCTTATTGGCGATAAGATTCACCAGCGAGATAAACTTCACCTTGATGATATGCTTGAAACCGAAACGGATGAGATGAGGTACAGGCGTTTCATAACATACCACCTGAGGCACATCGAAAAGAGCCGTCTCTAAAGTTGCAGTACCACTGGTAACAAGAGCTGCCGTAGCATGCGACAAGAGCGGATAAGTCTTGTTACGCACCAGTTTGACAGGTGTACCTTTGATAAACTTCTCATAGTAAGTATCGTCTATCGAAGGAGCACCGGCAAGCACCATCTGATAATCTTCAAAACGCTCAGCCACCTCAATCATCGCCGGCAGATTGTCTTTGATTTCCTGCAGACGGCTTCCTGCCAGCAAAGCGATAACAGGGCGATAGGTGTCAAGATTATTCTCCTGACAGAATTCCGTAAAACTCTGATGATATCCCGACCTGAACTCCCCTACTTCCTGAGCCGTAGGATTACCTACATAGTGAATAGGATAACGGTGTTTCTTTTCGAAGAACGGCACCTCGAATGGCAAGATTGAGAAGAGTTCAACGATATCACGTTTAATGCTGCGGATCCGCCACTCCTTCCATGCCCATATCTTAGGAGAAATGTAATAATAGGCAGGGATATTGGTATTCTTTTTCAAGAACTTAGCTATCTTGAGATTAAATCCCGGATAATCTACCAGTATCACTACATCCGGCTTCCATTTCACAATATCTTCCTTGCATCTCTTCAGGTTAGAAAAGATGGTACCCAAATGTAGCAGTACAGGCACAAAACCCATATAAGCCAACTCCTTAAAATGCTTGACGCGAGTGCCACCTTCAGCAGCCATCAAATCACCGCCGAAGAAACGGAATTCAGCAAACTCGTCTATTTTTTTCAACGAGCGCATCAATCTGCTGGCATGCAAATCTCCACTAGCCTCGCCTACTATCAGGTAATACTTCATAATTCAAAATTCTTTAACCAATCATAATCCGTTACATCAATCTTAGTTGGGGTTATAGCGATGTAACCATGATTCACAGCCCATTGGTCGGTATCCGTTGCCTCCGGTTCGTCATTACGGTATTCACCAACCATCCAATAATAATCATATCCATGCGGATGAGTGCGATGATCCACCTCATTGATCCAGGAGCCACGAGTCATCCGGCAACCCTTGAAACCCTTGAACGGAGGCAAAGCCGGGAAATTGACATTCAGACAGGTATATTCTGGCAATCCCTTCTCCAGCACCATCTTAACAACCTTCAGTACCCCATCGCGCAAAGGAGTGAGATCAGCATTTTCATCATAATTGCAACTGCTGAAGGCTATGCTTGGAATATGCTGCATACAGCCCTCCTTAGCTACACCCATAGTTCCCGAATAATGATTATTCACGCTCGAATTGTCACCATGATTGATACCGCCGATAATCAGATCAGGCTTGCGATCAGCAAGAAACTGATCCAACGCCAGTTTCACACAGTCAACCGGTGTGCCGCTACATGACCAAACCTCAACATCATTCCCCATATTGTGGCGACGCTTCAGGCGCAAGGGAGTAGTAGCCGAGAAGGCACAGGCGAATCCCGAACGGGCACTTTCCGGTGCTACAACCAGCAGGTCGCACCAGTCTTTCAGAAAGTTCACCAGGGTTTTGATTCCATTGGCATGATAGCCATCATCATTCGAAATTAATACTAACGGTTTCTTATTTTCCATAAAAATATCTTTCTTTTTGGTGCAAAAGTACGAAAAAACCTTTAAAGATAGCGACTTTCTCACAATATTTTTGTATCTTTGCCGAAAATTTACTAAGAAAATGGGAAAAATCATCGCATTAGCTAACCAAAAAGGCGGTGTAGGAAAGACTACTACCACCATTAACTTGGCAGCATCGCTTGCCACGCTAGAGAAAACGGTACTCGTAGTGGACGCCGACCCACAGGCAAACGCTTCCAGTGGATTGGGCGTGGACATCAGCGAGGTAGACTGCTCGCTCTACGAATGCATCATCGACCATGCAGACGTGCGCGATGCCATCTACACCACCGACATTGATGGACTCGACATCATACCTAGTCATATCGACCTGGTAGGTGCCGAGATAGAGATGCTGAATCTCAAAAATCGCGAAAAGGTGATTAAGACATTACTGCAGCCTATCCGTGACGAATACGACTATATCCTGATAGACTGTTCGCCTTCGCTCGGCCTCATCACCGTCAATTCGTTGACGGCAGCCGACAGTGTCATCATCCCAGTCCAATGTGAATATTTCGCTCTTGAAGGTATCAGCAAATTGCTCAACACCATCAAGATCATCAAGAGCAAGCTGAATCCGAAACTCGAGATAGAAGGTTTCCTGCTCACCATGTATGATAGTCGTCTACGCCTTGCCAACCAGATATACGACGAGGTGAAACGCCACTTCCAGGAATTGGTGTTCAAGACCGTAATCCAGCGCAACGTGAAGCTGAGCGAGAGTCCGAGCCATGGTCTCCCAGTTATCCTTTACGATGCAGAAAGCAATGGAGCCAAGAACCATCTGGCCTTGGCAAAGGAGATTATCAACAAGAATAGTTAAGATTTGGAAATTGAACTCTTTTAGAAAGTTCAATGTTCAAAATTAAAAGTAAAAAAATGGCAGTACACAAGAAATACAACAACGGTACAAAGAGCAACGCTTTAGGACGCGGACTCGATGCCCTCATCTCTACCGAGGGAGTGCGCACCCAGGGCAGCAGTACCATCAATGAAATTCCTCTCGACCAGATTGAGGCGAATCCCAATCAGCCACGCCGGGAGTTTGACGACGAAGCCCTACATGAGCTCGCCGAAAGCATCAAGGCCATAGGCATCATCCAGCCTATCACCTTAAGACAGGTTTCAGAAAACAGATTCCAGATTATCGCCGGTGAACGCCGCTGGCGCGCTTCACAACTTGCGGGGCTGACAGCTATCCCTGCATACATCCGCACCATCAGCGATGAGAACGTAATGGAAATGGCGCTCGTAGAGAATATCCAGCGCCAAGACCTCAACGCCATAGAAATAGCACTCGCCTACGAACACCTTCTGGAAAACGAGGGTATGACACAGGAGAAAATTTCAGAACGTGTGGGCAAGAGCCGTGCAGCTATCGCCAACTATCTGCGACTGCTCAAACTTCCTGCCCAGGTGCAGATGGCACTACAGAAGAAAGAAATCGACATGGGTCATTGCCGTGCCCTACTGGCCCTCGACTCACCTTCGCTGCAAATCAAGTTGTTCAAGGAGATACAGAAGAACGGCTACTCAGTAAGAAAGGTTGAAGAGATGGTACAGCGACTCAAGAGCGGAGAAGACATCGAGAGCGGTAAGAAAACCATCACGGCTAAGGCTCAGATGCCTGAGGAATTTACACAACTCAAGAACCGCCTGTCACAGTTTCTCAATACCAAAGTGCAGTTCACCTGCTCAGCTAAGGGCAAGGGAAAAATCAGCATTCCATTCGCCAACGAAGAGGAGCTGGAGCACATCATGAATGTTTTCGATCAGTTAAAGCAAGAATAAAAGTGAAACTCAGTATATCACAAATCTGTTTGGCAACCCTGCTGCTTCTGGCACCGATGGGCGCACAGGCACAGAAGTCGAAACAAAAAAAACAAGTGACCGATGTGCCAACCATTGCATCAGCCGACTCGGCAAAAATAGCCATAGACTCGATGCTTACCGCACAAGACAGCAGCAAACTGGCAAGCCTCACCCAACCAGCAAAGCCTATACGCAAAAAGCGCAACTGGGCAACCTGGCGACCTGATACCAAGCGTGCCATGTGGTTGGCACTTGTATTACCTGGTGCCGGACAGATATACAATCGCAAATATTGGAAACTGCCTTTCATCTATGGCGGTTTCGTAGGCTGTACATACGCCATCACCTGGAACAACCAGATGTATCACGACTATTCGCAAGCCTACATGGATATTATGGACGATGACCCAAACACCCAGAGCTACAATCAATTTCTGCACTTGGGTGCCCAGATCAACGAATCGAACATAGAACGCTATAAGGAAATCTTCCGCAAGCGAAAAGATAAATATCGCCGTTGGAGAGACTTGGGAACCTTCGTCATGATAGGCATCTATGCCTTCTCAGTGATTGATGCCTACGTAGATGCATCGCTCTCGGAATTTGACATCTCCGATGATCTCTCGCTCAGAATAGAGCCTACCATGCTGAATAACGGCAACAAGACTGCCAATCCGCTGCGGTCTGGAAGCCTCGGCGTAAGTTGCTCACTCACATTTTAATGCGTGAGGAGTTAGAATACACCTATATATATTATAACGCAAAATAGAAATTAGAAACATAGACGAGATAAAACATCAATATGAAGAAAATACTAGTCATGGCAGCAGCGATGCTGTTCAGCTTACAAGGCATTCATGCCCAAACCGACGTTACAGAAGAAACAGATAACGATGATATCATCACCGTTACCGACAAAGACGGAAAGCAGGAGGAAATCGAAGTACCTGAGGGAATGGAAGATAACCTCGACAGCCTGCTCCACCTTTACAATGCACAGACTTACATGATGGCAGATACAACCTGCAAATACCGCGATGTAAACCCTGTCTTCGAGAAGGAAGTGTATATCGACCGCCTGAAGAGAATGCCTACCATCATCGAAATGCCATACAATGAGGTAGTACAGAAATTCATAGACCGTTACAGCGGTAAACTACGCCGTTCGGTAAGTTTTATGTTGGGAGCAAGTAACTTCTACATGCCTATCTTCGAAGAGGCATTAGAGGCTTACAACCTGCCACTGGAACTGAAATATCTGCCAGTTATCGAATCGGCACTCAACCCTAAAGCTGTATCACGCGTTGGTGCCACAGGTTTATGGCAGTTTATGCTGCCTACCGGCAAGCGATATGGACTGGAAGTAAACTCACTCATCGATGAACGCCGCGACCCGGTAAAAGCATCCTATGCAGCCGCTCACTATCTGAGCGACCTGTACAAGATATTCGACGATTGGAGCCTCGTGATTGCAGCTTACAACTGCGGTCCAACCAATGTCAACAAGGCCATCCATCGTGCAAAAGGCAACGCCGACTACTGGAACATCTATCCATATCTGCCAAAGGAAACACGTGGATATGTACCAGCTTTCATCGCTGCCAACTACATCATGAACTACTACTGCGATCATAACATCTGCCCTATGGTAAGCGAACTGCCAGTAAAGACAGACACTATCGTAGTATCAAAAGATATCCACCTGGAGCAGATTTCCAAAGTGCTGAACATCAACATCGAGCACCTGCGCAATCTGAATCCACAGTATCGTCATGATATCATCAACGGATTGAACCATCCGATGGTATTGCGTCTTCCATCTACCCTCATCGGTAGTTTCATCGACCAGCAGGACAGCATCTGTGCTTACAGAGCCGATGAACTCTTCCTGAAGCGCGCTACCGTAGATGTCAATGATGCACAGCCAACCTATAGCCGCCCACGAAGCAGCTACAGTCGCCACAGCGCTTCTTCACGCAGCAAGAAGAGCAGCAAGAAGAGCAGCAAGCGAGGCAGAAACAGAAAACAAGGCAGCAAGAGTGTAACCATCAAGAATGGTGATACCCTTTCTGAAATAGCAGCACGCAACGGAACAACCGTTAAGAAACTGCGCAAACTGAACGGCATCAAGGGTAACAGTATCCGTGCCGGAAAGAAAATCAAAGTGAAATAAAAGAACTACGTATGCTGTAGTTCTTTCAGTCTAATTAAGAACATTATTTATTGGAGGGACCCACTATGGATGACCAGAACTTGAAAGACCTCGAAAGAGAGCAGGCTGATAACCAGTTGATTGGCGATGCCTTTCAACACCTGCTTGACACCTACCTGAGTTCGCGACACCGCAAGAAGGTAGATATAGTGACCAAGGCATTCAACTTCGCCCGACAGGCGCACAAAGGTGTGCGCCGCCTCTCGGGCGAACCATATATCATGCACCCTATCGCCGTGGCTCAGATAGCCTGCGAGGAGATGGGGCTCGGCTCAACGAGCATCTGTGCCGCACTGCTTCATGATGTGGTAGAAGATACCGACTACACAGTAGAAGATATCTCAAACATCTTTGGAGCCAAGGTGGCACAAATCGTTGATGGACTCACCAAAATCAGTGGTGGAATCTTCGGCGATAAGGCATCAGCACAGGCAGAAAACTTCAAAAAACTGTTGCTCACTATGAGCGATGACATCCGTGTTATCCTTATCAAGATTTGCGACCGCCTGCACAACATGCGCACGCTGGAATCGCAACCGGCCAACAAACAATACAAGATTGCGGGCGAAACCTTGTATATTTATGCACCTCTCGCCAACCGATTGGGCTTGAACAAAATCAAGACCGAACTCGAAGACCTCAGCTTCCGCTACGACCATCCACAGGAGTATGCCAATATTGAGCATAAACTTGCCGATACCGAATCGCAGCGCGATACCCTTTTTGAGAGTTTTACTGCACCTATCCGCGAAGAACTCGACAAGTTAGGCGTAGAATACAAAATCAAAGCACGTGTGAAGAGCCCTTATTCTATTTGGAACAAGATGCAGAACAAGCACGTTACCTTCGATGAGATTTACGACATTCTTGCTGTGCGCATCATCTTTACGCCAAAGGTAAGAGCAAACGAAGTAAACGAATGCTTCAATATCTACGTAGCCATCAGCAAAATCTACAAGAGCCATCCAGACCGTCTGCGCGACTGGTTGAACCATCCGAAAGCAAACGGTTATCAGGCACTCCACGTTACCCTGATGAGTAAGCAGGGAAGATGGATAGAAGTGCAGATCCGTTCCGACCGTATGGACGAGGTAGCAGAAAAGGGGTTTGCTGCCCACTGGAAATACAAAGAAGGAAACGAAGGTGAATATACAGAAGATGAGAACGAACTGAACGACTGGCTCAGCACCATCAAGGAGATTCTGGACGATCCGCAGCCGGATGCCATGGACTTCCTCGATGCCATCAAGCTGAACCTCTATGCTTCAGAAATCTTCGTCTTCACACCAAAGGGAGAAATCAAGACGATGCCGGCAGGCTGTACTGCCCTCGACTTCGCCTTCCAGATTCATACCTTCCTGGGTAGCCACTGTATCGGAGCCAAGGTAAACCATAAGCTGGTTCCGCTGAGCCATAAGCTGCAAAGTGGCGACCAGGTTGAGATTCTTACTTCCAAGAGCCAGCATGTACAGGAAGAATGGGTAAACTTCGTCAGTTCGGCCAAGGCAAAGAGCAAGATTCTGGCCATCCTGCGCCGCGATTCACGAGAGGTTCAGAAGAAGGGAGAAAACATACTCACCGAATGGCTCAAGAAGAACAGCATCGAGATGAGTGCGTCGGTGGTAGACCGCCTATGCGATTTTCATAATATCCAGAAGCCTGAAACCCTCTTCCAGTCATTGGGAGACCATCAGATTATCCTAGGCGATAAAGATTTCGATGAGTTGCAGGGCAAGCCTAAGAAACAGCAGGCCAGCAGCTGGCGCAATTATATCCCATTCCTGGGCAAGAGCAAGGAGAAGACTCAAGAAAAAGGCATCGTGAAGCCTCAGGATCTTTTCGTGGTGGGCAAAGACTTCAACAAGAAGAAGCCACTCATCCTGACCGAGGAGAACATCAACCAGTTTATCTTCCCTAGCTGCTGCCATGCGATTCCTGGTGATGACGTTATGGGCTTTATCGACAACAAGAACCGCATCGAAATACATAAGCGCTCTTGCAGCATAGCAGCCAAACTGAAGTCCAGTTTCGGCAACCGCATCGTAGATGCCAAATGGGATATGCACAAGCAGATACTCTTCGATGCAACCATCGAAATCAAGGGTATCGACCGTAAGGGCATGCTGCTGGATGTAAGTAAGGTGATTAGCGACCAGTTGGGTATCAATATCCACAAGATAACAATCAGTAGTGATAACGGTATCTTCGACGGTACCATCGAACTCCGTGTTCACGACCGCGAAGAAGTTAAGACCATTATGAACCAACTCCGAAATATTGATGATCTGCAGGAAGTACAGAGAATCCTGTAACTTAGGAGTTTATGATAATAAAGAAAAGATAAATAATAGAGAATCGCCGGATTTAAAATCTGGCGATTCTCTATGAAATCATACAGATTTCAACATCTTATAAAAACAGATTCAAAACAACAAGCTTAAAAACAATATGAAAAAATTATTCTTATCATTTTTAATGATGTTGACCCTGTTGCCTCTGGCAGCAGCCAACAAGTATGACAACCCCGACACGATTGTAGTATCCCGTGATGGTACCGGCGAATTCCGCACCATCGACGAAGCCATCGAAGTATGTCGCGCTTTCATGGATTACAGCAAGGTAATCTACGTAAAGAAAGGCGTATACAAGGAGAAACTCATCCTCCCTTCATGGCTCACCAACATCACCATCTGTGGTGAAGACCGTGATAACACTATCATCACATGGGACGATCATGCCAACATCAAGATGCCTGTAGGTGGACTCGATTCAGAAGCAGCTGTAAAGGGTAAACCGATGGGCACATTCCGCACTTATACCCTGAAGGTACAGGGCAGTTACATCACCCTGAAAAACATCACCATCGAGAACAATGCTGCCAAACTGGGACAAGCAGTCTCCCTGCATCTTGAAGGCGATCATATCCTGGTTCAGAACTGCCGTCTGCTGGGCAATCAGGATACCGTTTATACAGGTATAGCCAACAACCGTTCAGCCTTCTACGATTGCTACATCGAAGGAACCACCGATTTCATCTTTGGTCCGGGAAGAGCGTGGTTTGAGAATTGTGAGATTCGCAGCAAGGCCAACAGCTACATCACAGCCGCATCCAGTCCTGCCGGTCAGGAATATGGCTATGTATTCAACAAGTGCAAGCTTACCGCCGAGCCAGGTGTAGACAAGGTTTATCTGGGCCGTCCATGGCGCCCATATGCAGCTACCCTCTTCATGAATTGCGAAATGGGCAGCCACATCCGTCCAGAAGGATGGCACAACTGGGGCAAGCAGAGCAACGAACAGACAGCCCGCTACAGCGAATATAACAACCACGGTGCAGGTGCTGCAACCAAGGCACGCGTAGCCTGGAGCCGTCAGCTCACCAAGAAAGAAGCTGCTAAAGTTACCATCGAGAATGTCTTCGGCGAAGAAGCGTGGTAACCCTAGCTAATCATAAAGTCCAAAGTTACTAAACCAGTCCATCGAGCTGCTTTTTGAGTTCTTTGAGCTGGTCTCTTACAGAAATAAGGGTGTCGAGAACTTCAGAAGATTTTTCGGCACCCGTTCTGTTTTGGTTCAGATACTTACGGGCAGCCGCAATCTTCAATCCCTTCACCTTGATAAGGTTGTAGATGAGCCTTACCTGCTCAATATCCTTATCGGTATACTGACGCACTTTGTTGCCAGCAACCTTCGGTTTGAGAAAAGGAAACTCCTTTTCCCAATATCTCAACGTAGAGTCGTTTAGACCAAACATTTCACCTACTTCCTTGATAGAATAGTACAATTTCGTTGTTTTATCTGGAATTATTGCCATTTTTTCCGTCTTTAATTTCAAAAATAATTAATTTAGTTGCAAAATTAAACAATTCTTCTTATCTTTGCAAAGATTTTCGGAAGAAAATGCCCTAAAGGGCAAAAATATTTTCTGAGAGGATACTCAATCCCCTCTCCAAAACAGGAAAAAGAAATTAAAGATAAATATAAAAAAGATATGATGACAGCTAATGAAGTGCGCGAATCCTTCAAGAAATTCTTCGAAGGTAAAGGCCACAAGATTGTTCCATCAGCACCTATGGTTATCAAGGATGACCCAACGCTGATGTTTACAAACGCTGGTATGAACCAGTGGAAAGACATCATCCTCGGTACAAAAGACCCAGGCAAGGATGTTCGTCGTGTTGATACTCAGAAATGTCTCCGTGTAAGCGGTAAGCACAACGACCTCGAAGAGGTGGGTCACGATACTTACCACCACACCATGTTCGAGATGCTCGGTAACTGGAGCTTCGGCGACTACTTTAAGGAGGGTGCCATCGATATGGCTTGGGAATACCTGACCGGAGTGTTGAAACTCAACCCTGCCGACCTCTACGTTACCGTATTCGAGGGTAGCAAGGAGGAAGGTCTGGAACGCGACAACGAGGCTGCAGGTTACTGGGCTAAGCACGTGCCAGCCGACCACATCATCAACGGTAACAAGCACGACAACTTCTGGGAGATGGGCGATACAGGTCCTTGCGGTCCTTGCTCAGAGATTCACGTGGATTCTCGTACTCCAGAGGAGAAGGCTCAGGTGCCAGGCCGTGAGTTGGTAAACAAGGATAACCCACAGGTCATCGAAATCTGGAACATCGTGTTCATGCAGTACAACCGCAAGGCTGACGGTTCTCTCGAACCTCTCCCAATGCACGTTATCGATACAGGTATGGGCTTCGAGCGCTTGGTTCGCATGCTGCAGGACAAGCACTCTAACTATGATACTGATATCTTCCAGCCAATCATCAAGGAAATTGAGGCTATCTCTGGCAAGAAGTATGGCTTCACTACTCCTACAGGTGAGAATGGTGAGGGTAAGGATGAGCAGGAGAAGATTGACATCGCTATGCGTGTCTGCGCCGACCACCTCCGTGCCGTAGCCTTCTCTATCGCCGACGGTCAGTTGCCAAGCAACGCCAAGGCAGGTTACGTAATCCGACGCATCTTGCGCCGTGCCGTACGTTACGCTTACACATTCCTCGGTCAGAAGCAGGCATTCATGTACAAGCTCGTCAATGTATTGGTAGAGCAGATGGGTGCAGCCTTCCCAGAGTTGCCAGCTCAGCAGGAGCTCATCACCCGCGTGATGAAAGAGGAAGAGGATTCATTCCTCCGCACCTTGGAGAAGGGTATCAACCTCCTCAATGGCGATATGGACGAGCTCAAGGCTCATGGCGAGACTCAGCTCGATGGCGTGAGCGCATTCCGCCTCTTCGATACATACGGTTTCCCTCTCGACCTGACAGAGCTTATCTGCCGTGAGAATGGTTACACCGTAGATGCTGCAGGCTTCGACGAGGAGATGAAGAAGCAGAAGGAACGTGCCCGCAATGCTGCTGCTGTAGAGAACGGCGACTGGGAAGTCTTGAAGGAAGGTGACCAGAACTTCGTAGGTTACGACTATACAGAATATGAGTGCCACATCCTGCGCTACCGCAAGGTGACTCAGAAGAAGAACTCTTTCTATGAGTTGGTACTCGACAACACTCCATTCTATGGTGAGATGGGTGGACAGGTTGGCGACAAGGGTGTACTCGTAAGCGAGGATGAGACCATCCAGGTTATCGACACCAAGCGCGAGAACAACCAGAGCATCCACATCGTAAAGGAGTTGCCAAAGGATGTAAACGCTGATTTCATGGCTTGCGTAGATATCGAGAACCGCGAGGGAAGTGCAGCCAACCATACTGCAACCCACTTACTCGACTACTGTCTGAAGCAGGTTTTGGGCGAGCACGTAGAGCAGAAGGGTTCTTATGTAGATAAGGACACCTTGCGTTTCGACTTCTCTCACTTCCAGAAGGTAACTGATGAGGAACTCCGCAAGGTAGAGCACATGGTAAACGAGATGATCCGTGCCGACTATCCATTGGATGAGCACCGCGATACTCCTATCGAGGAGGCTAAGGAACTTGGCGCTATCGCCCTCTTCGGCGAGAAGTATGGCGACAAGGTTCGTGTGGTTCGCTTCGGTCCATCTGCCGAGTTCTGTGGTGGTATTCATGCCAAGAGCACCGGTAAGATTGGTTTCTTCAAGATTATCTCTGAGAGCAGCGTAGCAGCCGGCATCCGCCGTATCGAGGCTTTGACAGGCAAGGCTTGCGAGGAGGCTATCTACGGTTTGCAGGATACCATCGTAGCCTTGAAGGGCTTGTTCAACAATGCCAAGGATCTCGAAGGTGTCATCAGAAAGTACATCGACGAGCACGATGCCTTGAAGAAGGATGTTGAGAAGTTCCAGGCTCAGGCTGTAGAGCGTGCCAAGGATAAGCTTGTAGAGAATGCAAAAGAAATCAATGGTGTGAAGGTTGTTACAGCCGTATTGCCAATGGAGCCAGCAGCTGCCAAGGATTTGGTATTCAAGGTTCGCGAGGCTTTGCCTGAGAATATGATCTGCGTAGTAGGTTCTGTTTATAACGACAAGCCAATGCTCAGCGTAATGTTCAGCGATGATATGGTTAAGGATCACGGTTTGAACGCTGGTAAGATGATTCGCGAAGCTGCCAAGTTGATTCAGGGCGGCGGTGGCGGTCAGCCTCACTATGCTCAGGCTGGCGGTAAGAACAAGGACGGCTTGAGCGCTGCAGTAGATAAGGTTGTAGAGTTGGCCCAGCTGTAATATTACATATAATACAAGGTATAAAGACAAAGTAGCAAAATATAATGTGCTACTTTGTCTTTCATTTTAAGAACCCAAAATATTAACAACAAAATGAAATTTTTCAAAAGTTCAGCCTTCCGATTAGGCTTAATACTAGCATTTCTAAGTGGAACAACTAATGCCAACGCTCAATTTTTCAAAAAGTTAGGCAAAGCAATTCAAAAAGCTGCAAATACCATTGAAGAAATTACTCAACCAACTAACGAGCCTACAACTCGTACAATGAAAATATACAAACAGCCGGATTCTATCCAAGCAGACTCTACAAGCAATAAAAAAGAAATTACGGAAGGAGCTTTAAATAGATGGAACAATGCAGCCCAAACTGCCTCTCAAATAAATAGTAAATCTGGCAACACTATCACAAGCTCTAGCAAACTAGGCGGCAAGTTATTACCAGGACAAAGAATAGCACTAGCCGTTCAACAGAGAGCAGAATACGAGAAACAATTCTACATCAATGATACCATCTATAAAAAGGAACAATTAGGTGAATATAAGACATTTGAACAAATGAAAAAAATATATGCTTTAACTGATAATTCAAAACAAGCATATGCTTTCTTAGTAGAACCTATTCGAATTTTTGCTCCTTGGGGAGGTAAAGATGGATTAGTTAAGATTGCTAATTCGCCAACACTTTACACAACACTCCAAAAGCTACTTGCCAAATATAAAGAATGGCAAAAAACAGCAATCAGCAATAATGTTGGAGCATTTGAGAAAGAAATAGACATTGAAATTCCTATAGAAACTATGACTTTTTATAGGGGTAAAGAAATACATGCAGGAAAATGGGACAATAAAAAGTTTACATTTATATATAAAAATGCGACAAAACCTCCTGTTCTAACATGCACCGGAACTTGGAAAGGCATGAATGATGATACTGCTCAATTAACTATTGCATTTAAGAATGAGCAAGAACTCAGTGATTTCATTGCGTTTTTTAATCCAAAAGAATTGAAAAAAATGATAGACTTCCAAAAACAAGGAGGATTATTCCATTAAAGACTAATTTTAAAAAACATCAACTTTCTACATAATGAAGTTGATGTTTTTTGTAGATACAATTACAAAAAGTTGCCGGGAAAGACTAGTAAAAGAACTATCTCTATTATTTCTAAGAAAAAATAATAATCTAAATTATTTTTTATATCATTGCCAACCTTACAATTGCAGTAAGGGAAGCAAAAAATGACAATTGCTCAAGAAATTCAATGGGCAATGCAAAAAAACAAAATGGAGAGTGTAAATTAAACTGTGTCAAGCTACAATAAAAGTAGTTTAACACAGTTTTTATATTATGGAC
>OIWO01001549.1_pt1 | contig 18420 bp, 1 predicted proteins | sample 1587641 | NCBI WGS metagenome assembly OIWO01 (sample SAMEA3888924, study PRJEB22519) | human gut metagenome | biome: human gut; feature: human-associated habitat; material: faeces | place: Denmark | collected 2010
CATCCACCGCAAAACCGTGGTTCTGGCTCGTGATGTAGACACGCTTCGTTTCAACGTTTTCCACCGGGTGATTGGCGCCGTGATGGCCGAACTTCATCTTGAGGGTCTTCGCACCGACGGCGAGCCCCATGATTTGATGACCGAGGCAGATGCCGAAAAGCGGCAGCTTGGCCGCGATGGCCTTCTGCGCCACCTCAATGGCGTATGTGCAAGGCGCAGGATCGCCGGGACCGTTCGAAAGGAAGATGCCGTCGGGCTGATGCTTCATCGCTTCTTCAAAGGGCGTCTGAGCCGGCACGACCGTCACACGGATGCCGCGATCCGCAAGGAGGCGCAGGATATTGGTCTTGATGCCGAAGTCATAGGCAACGACGTGATACGGGAAAACCGCTGCGCGGCGGAACCCGGCAGGCTCGCCCTCGCGCGAAGGCTCCCAGCTGCCGTCCGTCCAGTCATAGACATGATCGGTCGTAACGGTCTTTGCCAGATCCTGGCCGGCCATTGAGCCCCAGCTGCGGGCAGCTTCAAGCGCCTGCTGCAGATCCTCATCGGTGAGCTCATCACCCATCTGCTTGGCGATGATCGCGCCGGCCTGAGCACCGGTCGTACGCAGATGAATGGTCAGCGCACGCGTATCAATGCCGCAGATCGCCTTCACGCCGGCATCCTTCAAAGCTTCCGGGAGACTTTGACGAGCGCGCCAATTGCTCGGCACATCAGCAGCCGCCTTGACAATCAAACCCGCTGCGTGAATGGCATTGCTTTCCATGTCCTCGGGATTAACGCCGACATTGCCGATGTGCGCGCAGGTAAGCGTCACGAGCTGGCCCGTGTAGGAGGGATCCGTGAGGATTTCCTGATAACCCGTCATCGAGGTGTTGAAGACAACTTCGCCAACCGTAAGACCTGCCGCACCGGTACTTTCACCCTGAAAGACCGTGCCGTCGGCCAGTACGAGCGCCGCTTGAGGTCGAGTTTTCGCAATAAGTGCCACGATGGATACCCTTCCGTTTTGTGTTCTGTTTCTTGATGCTGCGGCTGAGCGAGATCGGTAAATCAAAGCTTGGGGAGAGGTGCATTCGAAGGCTGGTTCGAGGACCGCAATAAGTTCAGTCCTCAAGGCCGCTTTCGAATGCTCCTCCCGGTCTGTATCTGCCATCCATTTTTTTTTGGAAAGGGATAAACAGAGTCTGAAAGAAACCGGCATGCACCGAAAAGTGTCTCTTAGGCACCAATGATGCGTGGCTGCAAGCACACTCCGACCGCAGTACGGCGGAAAGTCTATCCATGACCTGTTTGCGCTCGCCTCTGCTCATCTAGGTAAATTACCTTCCCCAACCCCGACCTTATCAACCACTCTCAATGTGTCGATCATTTGTCGACCAATTGGTTGAAATTCAAGTGATTTGGTTGTTCGATTCGCTTCTTTTTCAACGTTGGTCGGCCAGAAAACAGGCGCTGCAGCAGGTTCGAAAACACCGTCTGAAAAGCCTTCCGGCACCTATTTTTTTGCCTTTCAATACAGACTCGAATTCAAAAAAAAGAAGGCCGACGCACTCTTTTGCGGTGCTCCGGCCTTTTTAGCCTTGATCTGCACCGTTCGAGACGAGCCAGAAACTTAACGAAACTTTGAAAACCTGACTTATCCGTCTGGTCAAAGTCCGCAAAGTCAGCGGCAGGGTTGGAACCCTCTGGAGCGCCTCATGCTCAAACAGAGCACCGAGCGAACAGAACCGGCCCGCACAAGCGCATCTCCTGCACACAGGTGTCCCGCGGAGCCGAAGCCTGCATCTGGAGTTTGCTGAGAGGCGCACCGCAGCACGCCTCCCTGCACTTCACCCAAGATCAGAGACTCGTCATGATCCAGCCGAAGTCCTCCTTCGTCGATTCACGGAGATCCCTGATCACGCCGTCCTTCCGGGCGGGGAAGCCTTCGAGGAGTGCTTCGTCCGCCTGGTCGTCCTCCGCCGCATCTGGCCGCAGTCTCAGGAAGAGCCAGCTGCCAAGAGGCGTCGTGAGGTCTTCGAGGAGGAAGCGCCACGGTCCGATGCGGTCCGTGTCGGCGTACTCGAGGTTTCTCGCAGTGAAGCTAAGCCGCGGCAGCGCCGATGGGTCGAGCTCTGCTGCGTCAAGGTTCAGCCACTCCGAGAGGTCCGGCACGAGGCCGATCGGCTCAGCATGCTCCACGGCACCAGCCTTGTGGACGTCGCTCGTGAAGCCGCTCCGCCCGTAGACTCGGCCTTCCCATCCGGCGAACGCGTAGAGCGTGTCGGCCGAATGCATCGGACCCGCAACCACATCGCCGCGCGCATTGAAGACCACGAGCGTATGGGCCGAATCCGCTTCGCCCACACGGACGACGCCGCGCTCGGTTTGATCGAGCCGGTAGACGTCAACTTCGCCCAAAGTGGAGCGCACGGGCCCTTCAATCACAACGTCGCCCGAACCGGCGTAGACCGTCACGATGCTGCCTGAGAGCCCGCCGGAGAAGACGACGCCTTGAGGCGCACCCTTAGGCGCATTCTTCTCGAGCGCAGTGACGATGGCCAGACGCCCGTCGGCCGAGAGATCGCTGCCCTGCACTGCAGCGGCATTCACCGCCACTTCACCCGAAGCCGAAACACCGTTGGTGAAGATGACCGCACCTCGTTCGCCCTGCACGCGCAGGTCACCCGAGACGGCGCCATTCTTCGATGCGTTGACCGCGAGCTCGGTTGTGCGGCCGGTCGACCCAAAGACGACGTCACCCGCAGACTCGATTTCAGCCTTCGTGAAGGCGTTGCCGCCCTCACCGGATGTTCCGCCTTCGCGGGCATCGAGCTTCACGAAACCGCCCGAAGACTGAGCTTCAAGGCTCGAGCCGCGCACGCCCGCGTTGCCCGACACCTCCCGCTGCAGGATGCTGCCCGCCGCATGGAGGGTGACCTTCGCTTTGTTCTCCGACTTTGTCTCGTCGCCCACCGTGACAGCGCCCGTAAAGGTAATGCCGCCCGATGCCGCGCCGATCCCAACGGAGTCGTCCGCCGTCACGAGGACGTCGCCCGTGAAGGCGACCTCGCCCGAAGCGTCGATCTCAGCCGTCGATCCGCCGCGCACTGTCGTGCGGTCGGCGAGCGTAAAGTCCTTCGACGAGAACTTCACGTTCTTGCCGGAAACCTGAACGCCTTCCTCGACATGCAGATCCTCCTTCACCGAAATTGAAAGCGCGCTGCCTGCCGCGAAGACGGACTCAGCCGCGATACGGTCGCCCGTGAGGTGATTCGCTTCAACGGTGAGGTCCTTCTTGGTCTCGAGCGCAACAGTGCCTTCGCCGAAGTTGACCGCATCGCCAGCGCGGATCGACATGCTCTCGGCCTTCACGTTCTTTTCGGGCGTGAAGACGTCGTCTAGCCGGGCGTCTTTGCCCGCAATCACAGTCATGTCACCGATGAAGCCGTCCGAGGTCTTGGCGGTGATCGTGCTCCCTTCAAGGTGCACGGTGCCCGTCGTTGCCTCGAAGTAGGCCTTGCCGCCTACACCGTTTTCGTCCTCGGTGATCTCGAGCTGGAGGTTGCGGGAGTTGATGTCGCCGCCCGCGGAAATGCGCAGAATTTCCTCAACCGAGAGCTCCATGTCCTCCATGCCGATCGACCCATGGGCCTCCATTTCAAGGAAATCGCCCTTGAGGCCGGTGGCGCCGGCGAGCGTCAGGTTGCCGCCCGTGCTCTTGAAGCCGAGGCCGCCGTCCTGAATCTTGAAGCCTGCCGTTTCGACGTTGAGGTCGCCCTCAGAGCGCGCGAAGAAGTCGCCCTTATCGGCCTTGACGTCGGCTCCCGTCAAGGTGATGGGCCCCTTGGAGGACTTGATGGTAACGACGCCTTCGTAGTCGCCGCGGTCACCCTCGTTGTAGCCATTGCCCGTCACGTCGACCGTGATGCGCGAGCCTTCAACCCCTGCATCGCCTTCGGCGCGGAGCGACCCGCCCGAGACATTGGCGTCAGTGAGTGTCAGCAGACCGTTCGATCGGAACGCTGATGCCTCGTTAACTTTAACCTGAAGACGCGAAGCGTCGAGAGCACCGCCTGCAGTGGCAGAAAGCGACTTCGCCGTCACGCTTGCAACAGCGTCGCCCGACGGCGTGAGCTTCAGATTCTGACCAGCCGTCAGTTTGGCTGGACCCACTGCAGTGAGATTTACACCCGAGGCGTCGATGTCAACAGCTTTAGCCGTGAGTGTTACTCCGCCCTTCGTCGCATTGATCTCTGCGGCCTTGACAGACAGATCACCCGACGTCGCGGTTGCCGTGAGAGCACCCGCGGTGAGGTCGGCATTGTTGAGCACCACGGCATCGCCCGCCTCAACCGAGGCCTGACCAGTAACGGTCGCCGTGAAGCCGGAGGCTTCAACACTACCCGTCTCGGCCGTCATCGCGAGCGAAGCGGCTTCAACGGAAGCTTCTGTCGCAGTGATCGACTGCTGCGCCGTGAGTGTCAACTCGTCTTTAGCCGTCAGTTTGGCACTGGAGGCGTCGATGTCATCCGCTTCAGCCGTGAGCGTGAGGGTACCTTCGGTCGCGTTGAGGGCAGCTCCGTGTGCGGAAAGCCCCTGCGCGGCAACTGCGTTCACTGTACCGCCCGAGATAACTGCGCTGTCAAGCACCAGATTCTCACCAGCCGTGAGCGCGGCCGCTCCCGTAATCTTGCCCTTCAGTTCGGTTCCGGTGAGGTTCTTCGCCGCAGTGATCGCGAGCGAAGCGGCCTCAACGGTGGAATTCGAGACCTCGACATTTTCCTTTGCCGTGACCGTAACCTCCTTGGCTGCCAAGAGCGTGGCTTCCTTCGCAACAATCCCTGCGAGACCGTCGAGCTCAACCTTGCCCGCTGTGGACTTGACCGTCGCATTGGCGAGGTCAAGCGTCTCTTCAGACGAGATCTTCACGTCGCCCGCGGCTTCAATCGAGGAGCCGCCAGAGAGCGCGACGCCGCCGCCCACAGCGGTGATGAGTGTCCCCGCGCCAGCTTGGGTCTGGAGACCTGCCGCATCGATGCTGCCGCCCGTGGCGCCGATTTCGATCCGGCCGCCAGCACTGAGGTTGCCCTGAGTCGCGGTGACAGATTTACCAAGGAGCGATGCATCACCTGCAGCCTCAACAACGCCGCCCGTGAACTTCAGCTCGCCCGCCTTTGCGTCAAGCTTCACGCCGCCCTTGGAGCGGACGGTCGAGTTGTCAGCAAGCTCGATCCCGGCCTCTTTCGACGTCACGGCGAGGTCCTTATTCTCACCCGTCGACTCCAAATTGCCCGTAAGCGTGATCTGCTTCAGGGCGTCGAGCTCAACTGAATCGCCCTTCACGGCGCCGACTTTTAAGCCGCCCTCGGAGTCAATGTCCACCACACCCGAAGCGTTGATGCCGTTGATCGCGAGCTCTCCCGATTCACCCATGCCGCGCAGCCGCACGTTGCCCACGGACTCGGAGAAGTTCACCGTGGAGGAGGTGCCTACGCGCAGCGCAGTGTCTTCGGTGCCGAAGTCGCCGCGCACTTCGAAGTTGAGCGTCTGCCCTTGAATGTAGCCGAGCTCGGCGAAGTCGTCGTAGTCGTCGCCGAGCTTGTCGCCCGAGTACGCGTAGAGATTGTTGGCCTTTAGCGAGACATCCTGGTCGCCCGCGAGCGAATAGAGCGTCATGTCGCCAAGCGCCCCGTTCGCATCAACGGCCTCAATGAAGATGTCGCCACCCGCATTGACGGCGGCCCACTTTGCCGGATCCGAGTGGATCTTCAGATAGGCGTCCGCAGCGCCGATGCCGCCCGTGCCGCCGCGAAGCGTCACGGTATTGCCGCTCACAAGCCCGGAACCCTCTGCCGCCGAAATGCCGCCGCGCGAGGTAACGCGCACATCGCCCGTCTTGGAAACGATTTCCTTGACGGCAAGCCCTGAGTCTTCAGGCGACTCCAGGAAGATGTTGTCGCGGGCATTCACGGTGAGGTTCCCCGACGCCTCGATAGTGACGGGGATCTTGAGCGTGACGGAAACCACTCCGTCCTTGCTCGAGAAGTCACCGATGTCGGCACGAGAAAGGGCTTTGAGGAGCGCGAGGCGCTTCGTCTCGTCCTCGTCTGAGAGACGTCCGGTTACGGTCTCACCCACTTCGCCCACCGAACCCGCGTTCGCCGCATTGATCTCGACGTTCTTGCCCCGGACGTTCGTTGCGCGTGCGGTCGTGGTCGATGAACCTTCTGATCGTGTCGGCGATCGAGTAAAGCAGATCGTTCTCAGTCCAGCCGTAGTTCTCGCGGCTCGCGACAAGCTTGCCGAGACTCGAGTTTTCGTCCTGCTCCATAGCCGAGACGGCCGCTTCAGCGCTCGCGAACTCCCCGTAAATCGCCTGCAGGTCTGTGTAGTCCTGCTCCTGGGCATCCGTGAGCTCACCGCCCTTTTCTTTGAAGGCCTTGTAGCTCTCCATCCGGGCGTAGGCCTGCGTGATGCGGTTCTTTTCAGCCTCGACGTCCGCCTCCCAGAGCTTGTCACCCGTGCTCGAGCCATCCGCATTGATGAGGCCCGCACGTTTCCACGCTTCGAGACGCTTTTCATCGGAGACGTCCGACGCATCCGCAGCGCCCGAAGCGTCGTAGACCGACCCGTTTTCCACTGTGAGAACCACGTCACCCGACTTCGATTCAATGAGGCCGAGACCGAGGTCGCCCGTAGAGGCCGTCACTTCAACGTCATTCAGGGCGGAAATATTGACGGCGTGGGTGCCCGCGGCTTCGAGCTGCCTGAGGTCGTTCACCTTCACGCCGCCCTCGACGCTCGAGAGCGTCACGTCCTTGCCCTGCGCCTTCGCTGCCTGGAGGTCGCCGCGCACGGCGACGCTGAGGGTCGAGCCGGCGAGCAGTCCGTCCGAAGAAACACTGCGGCCCGCACCGAGGTTCGTGCCGTCGATGTGGATGTTTGCAGCCTCCGCTCCGAGCTTAAGTTCGCCCGAGCCGCCCTTGAGGGCGATCGGACGGAGCGAAGAACCAATGTCGCCCTTCGCGGTCAGATTAATCGTGTCTGCGCCGTTAAGCGACGCTCCGGCGCTCTCCGCACGAATGTCGCCGCCCGCATTCAGGCTGATGGTGCCGCCCTGCGCGGTAATCGAATTGCCGAGGTGGATCGACCGGTTCGAGGTGATGTCCACGGTGTTCGAGCCCTTGAGGAAGCCGACCGAGACATCCTTGTCAGCCTTCACGGTGTAGGTCACCATGCGCTTTGAAGTCGTGTCGCGTGTGATCGTGTAGCTCGTCCATTTGTGGCAGCCGAGGAACCCCGTCTTCCATTTCTTCTTCGTCACCTGGTAGCCCGTGTCGGTCTGAGCGAGTACGTCCATCCAGGCGTAGAAGTTGGCGTCCTGATCGCCGCCCTTGTTGGGGCGCGTCAGCTGGTCGGTGATCGTCGCCCCCTGATAGAGATCGCCGGACTTTGTAACCGTCGTCTTTTCGGTTTCAAAAGCGTCCTTTAGCTTGTCGTCGGCGCCGCCCCACCATTTCGCCATGTATTCGTAGTACTGCGTCTCAGTCGAGCCCGAAACCGTCCCCTCGGTCCAGACATAGAGGAGTCCGTCCTTGGGCGAATAGTTCTGGATGCCGTTCCTGACTGTTTTTTCCCCTATCGCTTGGCCGTTGTGATCCACCATATACTCGGTGGTCTTCCCGTCCTGCCAGCGCGTGACTTTGGCGCCCGTACCGTCTTTTTTGCTGTCGCTCCAGAAGAGGTCGGTGAACTGCACGACGCCCTTTGAGCTTCCGGTGTCGATGCGGCCGGTGAGAACGTCGTGATTACCCGCGTTGAACCGCACGTCAGCCGAGCCATCCGACGCGAAGATCTTGCCGCCGCCCGTACTGGCAATCTTGCCCGTGATGAAGATGCTCCCGCCTTCGGGGAGGACATCGTCCATGACGATCCGATCCTTCACCGGGTCATACCAAGCGGCGACGAGGAGCTTGTAGGAACCGTCGTTCGTCTCCACCGCCTTTTCGGCCTGCAGTTGATAGGCGGAGCTCTTCACATCGATGTTGGTGGGACTCCCCGCCCGACGCCAAGCCTCGCGGATCTCAGAAATCTTCGCCTCAAGCACGGTTTCGTTGATCTTGAGCTCATAGGTGTCGTAGCCCGACTGTACGGTGCCGTTGAGGTTGATGAGGTCACCCGAGATGATGATGGCGCCGCCCGCCACCCATTTGCCGCCCGAAGGTGCTTGGGCGTTGGAGGAGACGGAGGTCGTGCTGGGGTCTTTCGAAGAGTCGTAGTTATCCTTGCTGCTGATTTGGCCGATCTCGGTCTGCCACGCGTTCCCCGGAACATCGCCGCCGATGTTCGTGAGACCCGATGTGTAGGACTGCATGATCGAACCCTTTGCCGTCAAGGTGAGGGTGCCGGACGCCCCCACGTCGCCGAGGGACACCAGATCGCCGTCCTTGGCCGAGATGCTTACGTCACCCGCGTTGTTGCGGATTTCGCCCGTGAGGACCAAGTTCGTGGAAGGCGTCACCGTCTCTTCAAACGGCTTCCCCGATTCGTCCTTCGCGTGCTTCACGGTATAGGAGCCCGTTTTGGCCTCCGACTCGATGCTGATCACTGGGTCGGCCGTGTTGTCGCTCGAGCGAACGTTCCCTTGAAAGCCCGCCCCCTGGAGCGCACTTGCGTCGGCCGCAACGCCGTTAAGCTCAATTTCGCCGCCCTTGGCCTGAATCACAATGTCGCCCACCTTGAGCGAGGCGTTGGACTCATTTTTGATCCACACGCCTTCGGCTGCGTTGGCGGAGATAGCCCCCGACCCCGTCACTTCGGCGGCGTTGAGCTTGATGCTGCCGCCCGAGACGGTGATGCCGTTCACAGCGACGTAGAGTTCCTCACTCTTCTCAATCGGCACGAAAGTGCGCTGCGTAACCGTTTGGCCGTCTTTCTCAAACTTGAGCGTCACCCATTCGCCAAGCCCCTTTTGTTCCATAAGGGCGGCAAGCGCCTCGAATTCGGCCTGATAGCCGACGATGGCTTCATTCGTCGCGCCCGAATATTCTGTGAGGATCTTCTCGAGCTCCGCGTAGCGCTCCCAGTACACGTTGCCTTCGGATTCGGAAACCGGACCGGAGATGCTGCTGAGAATGCTCTCTTTCGCCTCTTCGGTGCCCGCCTCAACCTTGACACTGGGCTTGTTCCGCGAGCCGGCGATTTCTGCTTCGCTCCCCTCAGGGTTGAGCAGCTCCGAGATCACGATGTCAGCCTTGGTGTTGACGCCTGCATCGATCGAACCCGTGACGTTGATGCGGCCCGTCTCTTCGACGGCAGCATCCTTCTTGCCGCTTCCCTTGACGGCGAGCGTCGACTTGTCGTCAGCTTTGAGCTGTCCCCAGTAGTGCGAAAGCGAGTCGCCCGTGATCATGTAGTCGCCCGAATCGCCCGTAACCGCCGTATTGGTGGTCGAGACAACCTTGCCCGCGACGTCTACGATGCCCGAAAGCTTCGTCTTCGCATTGAGGTCGGCACTGATGCCCGAGAGGAACGCGTAGGAGAAGGACTCCGCGCGGTTCTGCATCTCGAGCTTAGACTGCGTGCCGTCCGCAGCCGCGCCGGCATTGAGGAGCACCTCACCGCCCGAGCGGATTTCGGCGCCCGACTTGAGGCTGACGGTGTTTGTGCGCTCCACCGTGACCTTGGCGTTCGAATTCGCGTTGGCAAGCGCTGAACCCTCAATGCGGGTGAGCGCCTCGTGCTCGAGCACGTCTTCGCCCGTGGCGGCAAGCGCCACGACGCCTTCGGTTGACTGCGTGCGCAGGACCGCCCCCGATTCGACCGAAACGGTGTTGGCGTTCTTCACTAAACTCTCAACTGTGGCGCCCAATGCATTGAAGGCACCCGCGGTGCGCGCGAGCACGCGCACATCCGCATCACCCGTGCTCTTCGCCTCGGCCGTGATCGAGTCGCCGGCAAAGAGCGATGCATTCTTGCCTACCGACACGTCGGCAGAACGCTCGACCGTGTTTGTAAACTTTATGCCGCCGCCGGCAATCGCGCCGTAGACCTCAGACTTCACGAGATGGTCGCCCGAGGCGGCGCCGAGCGTCCAGGCGTTGAGCGCGCCAAGCCGCAGATCACCGCCAGCAGAGAGCGCGGCGCCGTCCGTCACCCGTACGGCCGTCGATCCTTTCATGGTGTTCGTCCCCACGGCGCCCGAGAGCGCGGCAAGACCGCCCTTGGTATTGTCGGCCGTCATGAGAAGGTCGGAATTGGACGCGGCCTCGAAGCTCATGTCTCCGGCGGTCGTGAAGCTCCCCGCAACCGTCAGTTCTGCTTTCGAAGTGTCCTTGTGAGTGGTGCGCACCGCATCGTTGCCATCTGCGTTGATGAGGGCGCCCCCAGCGGATTCACCGAGAATCTTCGCGCTTTCGGCATTTTCTACCGCAGCGTCAAGCGACCCGAGCGTCGTCGCGCTGCCCTTAAGGGTCATTTCGGACTCGAGTCCGTGCACCACCATGAGGTCGTTGCTGCCTGCTGCCAGAATGCCGCCCGCCGCGACGGCGTCGGCCGAGGCGTCGTAGAGCCCGTAGCCGCCCGTACGGAGTTGGGCCGCTGTGCCGGCGATCTTCTCTTCAGCCGCCCGGAACGCAGTGCCGTCAACGTTGAGAGAAGCCTTCGCCGTGTTGCTCAGATTCACCGTATTGAAGTTAAGGCCTGCAACGACCGCGCCGCCATAGCCTTCAACGCGGCCCGTGAGGCGCAGCGCATCGGACTCTTTGTCCGTCTTTTCGCCAGCCAAAGCCGAGAGCTTCACTTCGTCGCTCTTAAGCTTACCGCCCGTAACGACAAGCGTCGCCTCGCCCGATTCTTCCGCCGTCGCCTTGACGACGCCCGCGGAGACACCCAAAGCGCCGCCCGCAGCGTAGGACTTGACGCTGAGTTCGGGGTGAAGGTTCACCGCCGTTTCAAAAGAGGCGCCGGATGCTGAGACGTTCGTGAGCCTTGCCTCTGCCTTGCCGCTGTCGCTGATCTCCGTGACGGCGCCCGCGCCCGCCACCGCGCCGCCGTAGCCAGCCGTTGCTTCTGCATGGAGGCGCTGCGCACGGTCGACGGCCGCCTTGACGTCACCAACGAAGTTCGAGTTTTCGAGCTTCACGACGGCGGAAGAGGCATCCTTGATCTTCGCGATCTGCGCGCCGACGGCCACTGCGCCTGCGGCAACGCCGAAGGCATCGGCCGTTACGGACGAGTCGTTCTTCGCCGTAATGTGAACCGAATCGCCGTTGACATTAGCCTGATCCTTAACAACAGCAGTCACGCCGCCCGAGACTTGCTCTCGCACGTAGGAGGCGTTGCCGCCCACTAAGCCCGCAGATCCCTGATGGACCTTGAGACTGTCATCTGCTCCGGCGCTTGCCGTGATCTCCGCGGTCTTGGCGGTTATCCCGCCGCCGCTCATCGTGACGGAGGCACCAATCACGCGGTCAACGGTGACCACAGACGCGCCGATGCCGACGGCGCCCGCCGTGCCGAGTCCGAGTTCAGCATCAATGCCTGAACCCGCCTTGGCATCTTCTTTCGCAGCAAGGGTAACTGAGTTTGAGCCCTCGAAGGTCGAATCAACCGACATCACGCCCGTGCCAGAGACAAGATTCGACTTGGCTTCGGTTTCGGACGTTATTTCGCCCTCAGAGGCGCCGCCCGCGGCGCCCGTCGTCAGGTCTTTCTTTGAGAGTGCGCCGTAGTCTCCCTTAAATTTTTCAAGTGTCGCGGACGTACCCGCGTCGCCCTCGCCCAAGAGTTCCGCATAGCTCCCCGTCCCGCCCACGCGGGTCGAGAAGACGTTGGCGGCAAGCCCTGCGGCAAGCGAAGCAGAAGCCGAGACGAGGGTCGACTTGGCCTTTCGGTCGGCAAGAGCCTCGACTTTGACGTCCGTGCCCTTAAGGGCAGCATTCTTCACCATCGTGCCGACGTTTCCCGCCATGGTGTTCACCGCCACGGTCGCGCCGGCAGCGACGTATTTGGCCCCGGCTGCAGAGACGGCGACGAGTTCTATCGAGTCGTCGTTCTTCGCCGAGAGCGTCACCTGGTTCGTGCCGTCACCCAATTGGGCATCATCCACGAAAACGAGCGTTTCGCCCGCCGTCTCGTTGATATAGACAGTGCCGGCTACCGCACCAGCGCCCGACGCAGCCGCGGCGCCGCCGTACTCGCTCCAGTCGAGCGTGCGTCCCGCTTCAATTGAGACCGCGCCCGCGGGCTTGACGGCGCTCTTGCCATCAACCACAGACTTCACGACCACGTCGGCCGTATTGATCGCAACCGTCGCGGCGCCGGCCAAAGCACCCGCACCGGCAGCCGACACGCCGAGATTGGTGATTCGCCCGAGGTAGTCTGCTTTCTGCGTATAAGCGCCGCCCGCGACCGTTGAGTTCGCCAAGGCGGTCACGACCGAGGACTTCTGGTTCGCGATGGCCACGACCGCATCAACCGCAATGGTGCCTGCGCCGCCCGCGGCGATTGTGAGATTCGAAACACCTTCCTTCGCTTCAGCGCTGAGCGTCGTTGACGCGGCGGACTTGAGCGAAGAGTCTTCGACCGCCGCACGAGTCGCGTGTACAGCATCGGTCTGCGTCACCGATCCATTGGCGCTCATCGCCCCGGCGCCGCCCGCCGTGACGAGTACGCTCGAGAAGTTCGCGTAGTCACCCGCCTCGACGGCGAGCTTGCCGGCAGATTCAAGCGTGGACTGGGAGACGCCCGCTTCGGTCTTGCCCGCATGCGTGACGATCGAGGCCGTCCCTGCGGCCTGCGCGCTCCCGCCGCCGCCGCCGTTGATCGTGAGCGTCTTATAGGTCGTCGCAGAAGTCGCCGAAACCGCAATGCCGTCCACCGTCTCTTCGGCGCGCTTGTCTTCAAGGCTTGTCTGAATATTGAGCGCATCCTGCTCAACAATCGCATTGTTGATGTTCGCGTCGGCTACGCCCGACTTCATCGTGAGCGTCCCGGTACCCGTTCCGGTTTCCTTGACGGCTGAGCCGCTCACCGTCGCCGTGGTTGCCCCCGAGCGTTCGCTCATCGCGACGGAAAGCCCGAGCGCAATCGTCCCGGCGCCCACGCCCTGACCGGCATAGGTGCCGATCACATCGTCGGATTCAGCGTGCACCGCGACAGCATCTGCCGCTTGCAGGATCGAATCCGTCAGCGCAGCCGACGTGTCGCCCGTGATCGTGTTAAAAGCCGTGGAGCCTGCAGCCGCGATCGTCCCCGCGCCCGCGCCGCCTACGCCGATCGTGTCGATGTCGTTGGCCGAGTGGGCTGCCACGTTCAGTGAACTCACGCCCGCCTGCAGGCCGTGTGCGCCCGCAGCGACGTCCACATCGATGGTATTGACGGCAACGCCGGCCCCAAGGGCCGCAGCCTGACTCGCCGCCGCTACGAGAGCCAGATTGTCAATATCAGCGCGGCTTTCAGCGCGCACGACGACGTCGCCCGCACTCTCAATGGTCTCATCGGCTTCACCCTCTTGATTGTTTGTTTTCAGTCCCGTGAGGTCTGCCGCAACCGTGCGTTCCACGACATTCTTCGCTGCAGCTCCCGAGAGTCCCACCGAGCCGCCCGCACCCACGGCGAGCGTGAGGGTGGAGACGTGATCTTGGGCTTCGGCCGACACGCCAATATCCGTCTTCTCTTCTGAGGAGAGAAGCGTGAGTCCGTTCACGTCTGCCTTGGTTGATCCGCGGCTCGAGGCGAAGGCAAGTCCTGCGCCCGCGGCAGCGCCCGGCTTCACTGCCGCCGAGACGGCGCCCGAGAGCGTCCAGAGTTCGGAATCGTCGCGCGCTTGAGCGTCAAAATGCCCAAGCCCGTCGAGCGTCACCGCGTCGACGTCGATCTGCGCATTTCCGACAGCGCGGTTCACCGCAACGCTCGCACCCAGTGCAGCGTTCGAGGAGACGGTTGCCGCGGCGGCGGCCGTCCAAATTTCGGAGTTATTCTCGGCGAGGAGTCCGAGGGCGCCCGGCACTGTTGAGCCGTCCTCCGCAGAGGCGTCCTTAACGCTCGAAATCGTCGAATTTTTGAGCGTCGTAAGGGCATTGTTCTCAACTTCAGCCACCACGACAGCGGCCCCAAGGCCGCCCCCGCCCGCTGAAACCTGCACGCTCACGTTGCCCGCGACGTTCACGGTCTTGGCATTCGTCTGCGCGGCGAGCACTGCACGGACCGCATCGTCCTTCATCGCACCGGCCGTAAGGGTGAGGTCTTCGGCCGAAGCCTGAGCCGTCTGCGTCACGTCTGAGACGATCACCGAACCCGAAGCCGAGAAATTCCCCGACGTACCCGCTGCGCCCGCGGCGACAGCAACCGTCACGACGTCGCTTTGTGCCTTTTCGCTAAAAAGTCCCGAGCCGTCGTGCGTCACCGTGAGGCCCTTCGACGAAGCGCCGAAGGTGTTTTCAAAGTCCGTAACAACAACGCCGGCACCGCCCGCACCGCCCGAGGAACCGCCCGTCGCCGCGACGGAGATCGCCGCAGAGACCTGCGTCATGCCCGAGCCATCCATAAAGCCGGAGCTGAGGTCGCGGTAGTTTTCGCCCGAGTCGTCCTCGGCGATCTGAACGCCCTTGAGAAGAGAACGGTTCAAAAGCTCATCCTCTTCCACGAATCCCGTGCGTCCCTTCGCGCGTTCGGCGTAGGCATGCGCCTCCTCGCCATCGCCCGTGCCGGCATCGCGTGCGGTGATCGTGAAAGATCCGTCCTTTGCGAGCGAAGCCTGCGAATCCTCAGCCGATGCGTTCACGATGTTGGTGATGTCCGCCGAGATGATCGAGCCGTTTAATGCCGCACCCGAACCGCTGCCCACGGCGGCCTGCACGCCCACCGCGGTATTCACCTGCGTAAGCGAAGCGAGCGCCTTCACGTCAACAGACTTCGCGTTTGTGAAGTTCGCCCCCTTGAGCGTCGAGGCGACGGTGTTGTCGATGTCCGCCACGGCCACGGCAGCGCCCACGGCGCCGGAGAAGCCGCCCGAACCGGAGGCGACGCCGACGGTGGTGCCGCCCGTCACCTGAATTTCGCCCGTCCAGGCGGTCTGCGCGTATTCAAATTCGCCTGACTCGTTTCCGACGGACAAACCTTCAACATCCGCACGGACGGTGTTTTCGATGAGGTTCACCGAGACGCCCGCGTCGATCGCGCCGGCAGGGCCGCCCGAGGTCGAGACGGCAACGCCGAGCCCTTGGGCAACGGTCGTGCCGTTGACGAGCGAATAAACGCCCATGTTCTCAACTTTTTCCGAGAGCGACACATTCTTGATGGTCAGGCGGTTTTCCGCATTGTTTTGGTTCACTGCGGCAGCGCCGCCGATTCCGACCGACGTGCCCGATCCGCCCTTTGAGACAGAAACGGCTGCGCCGCCCGCAAAGGCGCCGACCCACTTGTTCGTCACCGATTCGACGGCCGTCTTTTGGGCATCGAGCGTAATCATTCCATTCTGATCGGCCGATGCGCCTTCAATGTGAAGGACATTCGATTCGGTGACGTCGTTCCAGGCGAAGGATCCTGCCGCAGAGAGCTGGAAGCTCGATCCGGCAGCCTCAATGCCTGAAGTGACGCTGCCGGCGGAGGCAATGCCTGACAATGCTGACGATGGATTCCCAGTCTCTAGCCCAGAGTAGCTCCCGTCGGCACCGGCAGCATCGCCGCCGGCCTGAGCCGCCGCCAAACCAGCTCCCGACGAAACTGCGCCCTGCAGAGCGCCGCCTTCGGCAAGCCCCGACGCAGCGCCCGTGAGCGCCGAAGAACCTGTCTGGGTTCCGAGAGCGCCGAGATCGCCCGCCGCATCGGGCTTTTTGGTGTTGGCAGAGCCGGAACCGGAACCGGAAACGCCTGCCTGACCGGCGAGCCCGACGGCATTGAGGCTGAGGCCGCTTTCAGCCGTGAGGGCCAGCGTACCGCCCGCTTTGAGCGCACCCGCGCCGTAGTCCCCAATACTCGATGTCCCGTCAAGGTCCTTCATTTCGAGCGTATTGCCGAAAGACCCGAGATTCACTGCGACGCCCGCCCCTACGGCGTTTGCCGCCCCATCCACACTCTTCACGAATGAGAGAGCGCCCGCAACAGTCTGCACCGAATCGTCTCGCAGAGCCTTTATCGTAAGGTCGTCCGACCTTGCTTCAATCCGTGCCTCGTCGTCAATGGCGATGCGGTTCTTTGCATCGGCTTCCGTGACGGCCGCCATACCCGACGCTGAAAGCGTGCCCGTGTTGTAGCCCGCGGACGCGGCGATGGTAACGCCGTCCAATTCATCGTTCGCGTTCAGGTCCGTCTTTGTACCGGAAAGCGCTGCGCCCTCCTTCACGAGGATGAGGTTGTCGGTGCCGAGCTCGTGATACACCACCGAAGCGCCGAGGGATTTGCCTTTGTCGATGTTCGGAAGCGGTACGCCCAAGAAGTTGTCGAGCTGTCCGCCCATAGCGATGCTTTCATTGCGGCTCGTCGCCGTGAGCCCAAGGGCTTCGGCCGACTCGAGGGCCGCCCCTGCGCCGACTTCAACTGCGCTCTTCGTCGTCTGATCGAGCACCGCGAGCGAACCCGCCACGGAGAAGGGATTATCGGCCTGCGCCTTGTACGTCTTGCCGCCTGCCGAAACAAAGGCGTTGGTGTAGCTCGCCGGATTGAGGAAATCGAGAACGCTCATGCCGAAGTCGATGAAGTCCGACGCGGTTCCCGCACCTTCACCCACGAGCGACATGAGGTCCTTCAAGGTTCTGGAGAATTCTTCAAAGGCGGTCTGGAGCTGAGTGATGCCGGTCGTGAAATTCTCTGCTTGGCCCACCGCATCGAAGGCTTCGACCATCTTATACTTGGCGGCCGTGAAGGCGGCGAGCTCGTCCTTATAAGCATCAGCGGTGAAATGATCCGCGTAGGCGTTGAAGCAGTCAATGAGCTCCTGCTTGAGGAACTTAAATCGGTCCTTGTTGATAAGCGCTTCGGAGGAAAGCGTGAGGTCGCCTGAGCTCCTCGTCGTGATCGAGGCACCATCGCCCACTGTCACGCTCGCGAGCGAGGAGGCACCGTCGCCCGTTTCATTGATGAGAATCGCGAGCGCACCCTGCTTGTCTTTCTCAGCGTTGCCCTGCTCGTTGTCAATCACCTGCTTTGTCACCGCCTCGTAGTGGTGGTCAGCGAGGTCAGACTTCGCCTCGACGGTGAACTTTCCTGTCGACTCAAGTTTCACATTCGGTTCGATCGTCACCGTCGCCGACTGGGCGTTCTTCACGTAGGCGGCCGCACCGCCGAGCTGGAACTTCGAGGTTGTGGCGCTCCCGCCCGCGGACGTGCCGAACACGCCGGCAAGCGAATCAGCCACCTTGCCGAAGGCGAGGTTCGACCCGAAATCCATGATCTTCATCTGGATGCCGTAGTCGCCCACGGTGGTCTTTGCGCGGACCTTGAGGGTTTCCGTCTTGTTCGTCGCGCGTACGTCTGCCGTCCCCGACGTCGTGAAGCCCGCGCCGATATTCGTTTGGGCCGAAGCGTTGAACTTCGTGATATTCACCGCGAGCGCGATGTTGCCCGTGGGCGGCGTATTCGTTTCTGCGTCCGTCTCGACGCGGTTCGTCTGCTTGGCCTCTACGGTCACCTTGGAGGGGCCCAGAGCACTCGTGCCGGCCGCGCCGATTGATGCGCCGTCGGCAACGGAAACGTTTGTCCCCGCGTCCAGGTCCGCATAGATAAAGCTCGCCTGCGGCGCCTTCGTTGCCGAGGTAGCCGCCTTCACGCTGGCATCCACTTTAAGGTCGCCCGCTGCAGCGAGCTTCAGTTCGCCGTCGGTTGCAAGCGCCCCCTTGATCTCCACGGCACTCGTGTTCTTCACGCGCATCGCTGCGGCAGAGACCACCGGGATCGATTCGGCTTTGCCCCAGTTGAGGAAGTTCTTAAACCCGGACTGGTTGCCCACCTTGAGGTCGGAATGCGCCTCGCTCTCAAGGGTGAGCCCCTGCACACCGGTCACTTCGGCCTTTTCGCCTACCGTAACCCGCGCGTCGGCCGACATATCCACATATTCGATCGTGCCCGTATCGATCGGCACAAATCCGCTCTGGATAGTCTCGAGCGCCTTACCGATGAAGCTCGTCGAATGGTCAACAATATTGAAGGCTCGAGCCTCAGCAGTCAGGTTTCCTTCGGCGTGCACGGTGCCTAAGAGCTCAACGGAAGCCGAAACATCACGGCCTTCGCCGTCACTTGACTTGAAGAGAATCGGGGCGCCCGCAAGCGGATTTACAGCGCCGTTGCCGGCATAGGCCTTCGCCGTGAGGTTGCCCGCAGCCTTGACGACCGCTCCTTCCTCAACCACCACGCTCGCGGCAACCGCTGTTCCCTTGCCGTCCGTCTTCTCTCCGGACTCCGGAGCCTGCGTTTCAGCGTCTGCCGCAAGATCGC
>OIWO01001554.1_pt1 | contig 18395 bp, 9 predicted proteins | sample 1587641 | NCBI WGS metagenome assembly OIWO01 (sample SAMEA3888924, study PRJEB22519) | human gut metagenome | biome: human gut; feature: human-associated habitat; material: faeces | place: Denmark | collected 2010
ACCAAGAGTGGTACGAACACATTCAGAGGTACTGCCTATACCTATTACCGCAACCAGGACATGCGCGGTAACCGCATCAACGGCGAGGACCTGGGAGCACGTTCCGATGAGTCCAAGACTACCTACGGCTTCACGCTGGGTGGTCCCATCATCAAGAACAAGTTGTTCTTCTTTGTGAACTACGAAAAAGAGAAGACTCCGGGAGAGGTTATAAAGTATCGCGCGCGCGAGGACGGTGAAGATGCGAAAGGTATGGTGTCCCGTACACTGAAGTCGGACATGGAGAAGGTGTACAACCATCTGAAGGACAAATACGGCTATGATGCAGGCTCCTACACCAATTTCCCTGCCGACGAGGAGAACACCAAGCTGCTGGCCCGCATCGACTGGAACATCACGGACCGCCATCGCTTGAGCCTCCGCTACAACAATACGAAGAATACAGCTTGGAATGCCCCGAATGGTAACTCTTCCGATACGGGATACCGTTTGAACAACACTTACCGCGTAGGTACACAGTCTATGGCGTTTGCCAACAGCATGTATTCCATGGACAATAAAGTGCAGTCTTGGGCGGCAGATTTGAACAGCCGCTTCACCGATAAGATTTCCAATCAGTTGCTGTTCACCTACACCAATATAGAGGACATGCGCGGCACCAATTCTTCTCCTTTCCCCTTCATCGACATCATGGCAGGCAAGGACGAGAATGGAAACCAGATTCTGGAACCGTACATGAGCGCCGGTTACGAGTTGTTCACCTACAACAACGGTGTGAAGAACAAGATTACGAACATTACCGATAACTTCACCTTCTTCACCGGTAACCACAAGCTGACGGCAGGTCTTAGCTATGAGCACCAGTTTGCCAACAACGCCTATATGCGTAACGGTACGGGATATTACCGCTATAACAGTCTGGAAGATTTCCTGAGTGGCGCAACTCCCGAATCATTCGCTTTGACTTATGGCTTCAACGGTGTGGCCAACCCCAATGCTCAGGTTACCTTCAACCAGCTTGGTTTCTATGCCCAGGATGAATGGAACCTCGGCAACAGTCTGAAACTGACCTACGGTATCCGTTTCGACAACTTGATGTTCGACAACGACGACCTCCAGAGAAACGATGCCATCTATGAGCTTGACTTCGACGGGCAGCACATCGACACTGGCAAGTGGCCGGATTCCAGATGGCAGATTTCTCCCCGTATAGGTTTCGTTTGGGACGTGTTCAAGGACAAGTCGCTGAAAGTACGTGGAGGTACGGGTGTGTTTACCGGACGTCTGCCGTTGGTTTTCTTCACCAATATGCCGACCAATGCTTCTATGGTACAGAACTCCGTTACCTTTAAGACCCAATATGACAATGGAAAGGTGGTGGGCCATGATTCCCGTCTGGACCAGTTGGCAGGCGGCATGATTACGGACATGAACCAGATAATCGACAAGTTCAACCTCCCTACCACGATTGAGAAACACGTGGCGGGAAGCAAGATTTCCGGTGTGGCTCAGGACTTCAAGATGCCGCAGGTGTGGAAGTCGTCTATCGCGGTGGACTATCAGGTACCCGTATCTTTCCCCTTGACCGTGACGGGAGAGTTCATGTTCACGAAGAATGTGAATGCCGTTACCATCAACAACATCAATATCAAGAACCCCGACGAATGGAAGTACAATAAGCTGACCACCGTCAAGGGCGCTGATGGAAAAGACGTGACAACTACGGAACTGCTGCATACGGGTATGCAACGTTTCAATGGTGCGGATAACCGCATGGTGTACTCTTATTCTCTTTATGACAACCCCGACAAGAATGTGAAATATGCAGGCGACTTCGTGCATTACAATGGCAAGAATGCCGTGGTACTCGACAATACATCCAAAGGCTACGGCTATACGGCAAACATCACGGTGAATGCCCAGCCGGTGGATGACTTGATGCTGATGCTGGCCTATACGCACACGGAGTCCAAAGAAGTTTCCGGTCTTCCGGGCAGCGACCCTATCTCCACTTGGCAGGGATTGAACACGATTGATGGTTCCAATTATGTGGATGCACAACGGTCACAGTATGTGGTTCCCGATAAGGTGATTGCTTCTGTGGGCTACTACATTCCCTTCAGACACAAAGGCCTGCTTCGCGGCACACACCTGAATCTGTTCTATTCCGGTTATTCTTCCGGTGGTTACAGCTTTTGCTACACCAACGACATGAACGGCGACGGCATCAACAACGACCTGATGTATATTCCGAAGGATGATAGTGAAATCAACTTCAAGACAGAGGAAGACCGCGTTGCTTTCTGGAAATTCGTAGAGCAGGATTCGTACCTGAAGAATCACAAAGGACAGTATGCTGAGGCTTATGCCGCTCGCGCTCCGTGGGTACACCGTTTCGATTTCCGTCTGCTGGAGGACTTCGAATTCAAGATTGGCAAGACTAAGCATTGCTTCCAGTTGAGTTTCGACATCATGAACGTGGGTAACCTCATCAACTCCAAATGGGGTATCTCCAAGACCAACACCGTTTCCAACAGCAACCGAATCCTGAAGTATGAAGGGGTGAAGAGCGCCACTGACCTGACTCCGGTATTCTCCATGTATAAGGTGAACGGTGAATATCCTACCAAGACTTACGACACCTATCAGAACTACAGCGAATGCTGGAAACTGCAAGTCGGTATCCGTTACGTGTTCAACTAATCGGGTGCAGATAACCTCCGTTGAATGGCGGAATATGATAAGGCAAGGGCTGTTCCGGGATTTCCGGGACAGCCCTTATTGTTTTTGGCTTTCTTTACTTTATTGTATTTCAACCTCCATAATCACTGGATTGTGGTCGCTGCACAAATCCAGGTCTGGAGAGTAGTATGCAATACCCTTCAGGCTGGGGGAGTGGAAGATGTAGTCAATACGCAACATGCGTTTGGCATAGCGGTAGGTGTACATGTATCCGTTTCCGGCAGTGCGGAATCCGTCTTTGAGGGTTTTCCTCAAATGATGGTAGGTGTAGGAGGAAGGTATTGAGTTGAAGTCGCCGCATAGCAGCACGGGATAGGGGCTGGTCTTAGCGTAGTGACTGATGACGTAAGTCTGCGTGGCCCGCTTCATGAAGTTTTCGTGCAGGGTGCCTGCGGCATCTTTGGCTGCCTGGACTTCGCGGCGGGTGTCGTCGGTGGCCAGCTCGCGTTCCCACTTCCTGCGCTTCTGGCTAACGCTGGTGGTCTGCAGGTGGTTGTTTATCAGACGTATGGTATCCGTACCCATCACTACATCGCACATCATGCTACAGTTGGAGCTGTGCTGGTAAGTGATGAAACGGTGGTTCGCCAATGGATAGCGGCTGAATACGGCGATAGGCAGTACGCCCTTGACGGAGTCTTCAGAAGGGATGAGCGCGTGTGACCAATGCGAGAGTACGCGCCGTATGCTGTCTGTGGGGAAGTCACTGTTGTCTCCGAACTCCTGGAAGCACAGCACATCCACGCCCTCCTGCTGCATGTACCGGGCTATCTCCTTGCAGGAATAACCGGTAATCTCACCTCCAAAGTTGTGTATGTTGTAGGTGGCTATCTTCAGATACTTGCCTGCCGGGGTCTTGTCTTTCGGCAGGTTGAGCTGGAAGACAGACGTCAGATATCCCCAGTTGCAGAAGAATGCCACCAGCGGAACCAGTGCCCAGCGCTTACGGGCCAATGCCCAGCAGAGTGCCGTTATCAGATTGACAATCAGGAGTACGGGCACTGCCAGCCCCAGTAATGGCATGATGACGGAATCGACCGGAGCTACATTTCCTGAGAAGGCTGCCACTATGGTGATGGTGGCCAAGACGAATGTCGCTGCTATCAGACAGATGTAGAACAGACCTTTTACGGCGGACTTTCCCATGTTGTTTGCTTATTTATTCACTACGTTCACCGGCTTGCCGTCTTGGTAGGCCTTGATGTTCTCGAGCATAATCTGCATGAGGCGTTCGCGCGCGGCGGTGCTTGCCCAGGCAATGTGCGGAGTGATGTAGCAGTTGCGGGCGGAGAGCAACGGATTGTCGGCACGGGGAGGTTCTTGCGAGAGTACGTCTACGCCGGCGGCATAGATGGTACCGTTGTTAAGTGCGTCGGCAAGGTCTTGTTCGTTGATGAGCGGGCCGCGTCCGGTATTGATGAGGATGGCGGTGGGCTTCATCAGTCGGAGCCGTTCTGCATTTACCATCTCGCGGGTGGAGTCGGTGAGGGGACAGTGCAGGCTGATGATGTCACATTCGCGGAACAGCTCGTCCAGCTCCATCTTGCGGATTTCGGGAGGAAGCTGGAAGTTGGTCTTGGAGGTGTAGGCACATACCTTCATACCGAAGCCGATGGCGATGCGGGCGGTGGTGAAACCGGTGTGGCCCAGGCCTACGATTCCGAGCTTCTTTTCGCGCAGTTCGATGAGCGGCGTGTCCCAGAAACAGAAGTCCTTGCTTGCTGTCCAGCGGCCCCGGTGCACCTCTTCGGAGTGGTGTTGCACTTGCTGGGTGATGTTTAGGATGTGGGCAAAGACCATTTGGGCTACGGAGTCGGTGCTGTAGGCGGGAATATTGGTGACGATGATTCCGCGTTCTTTGGCGGCAGTGGTGTCTACGATGTTATATCCGGTGGCCAGCACACCGATATACTTCAGTTCGGGCAGTGCCGCCATGTGTTCAGCGGTGAGTACAGTTTTGTTGGTCAGCAGGATTTCTGCACCAGCAGCGCGTTCCAATACTTCCGCAGGGGCGGTGCGGTCGTAGATGGTGCACTCGCCCAAGGCTTGCAATTCGTCCCAGCAGAGGTCGCCGGGGTTGGCGGCATAGCCGTCTAATACTACTATATTCATGGAGTTATGAGTTATGAGTTATTTGTTGTGGGGATTTTCTGTATCCGACTTTTAATCTCTAATTTTCAATTTTTAATTTGAATTGATAGTTTACCATTTCTTTTCCTCTCCCCAGAGTTGCTGCATCCGTTCCTTATGCTTTTGCTCGGCAGGGTTGAGTTGTGGTTCCCAGATGCGGCGGTCTTTCAGTTCGTCGGGCAGGAATTGCTGCTTGACGAAGTTGCCGGGGTAGTCGTGGGCGTACTTATACTTCTCGCCGTAGCCCAACTGCTTCATCAGCTTGGTGGGCGCATTGCGTAGGTGCAGGGGGACGGGGAGGTTGCCCGTTTCGCGTACCAGTTCCAGGGCATTGTTGATGGCCATATAGGCTGAATTGCTCTTAGGACTGGTGGCGAGGTATATGGTGGCTTCTGCCAGGGGGATACGTCCTTCGGGCCATCCCACTTTCATCAGCGTGTCGAAGCAGGCGTTGGCAAGCAGCAGCGCGTTGGGGTTGGCCAGTCCGATGTCTTCGGAGGCGGAGATGACGAGGCGGCGGGCTATGAAGGCAGGGTCCTCACCGCCTTCTACCATGCGTGCCAGCCAGTAGATGGCGCCATCCGGGTCGCTGCCGCGAATGGATTTGATGAAGGCGGAGATGATGTCGTAGTGCATCTCGCCGTCCTTATCGTAGGCAAGAGGGTTCTGTTGCAGGCGTTCGGTCACCATGTCGTCGGTGATGAGGACAGGGTCTGCGGCTTCGGAGTCTACCACCAGCTCGAGGATGTTGAGTAGCTTGCGGGCGTCTCCTCCGCTGAAGCGGAGCATGGCAGTGGTCTCTTTCAGTTCTATCTTCCGTTCCTTCAGCACGGTGTCTGTGGTGATGGCGCGTTGCAGCAGTTCCAGCAGGTCGTCCTTCTCCAGTGACTTCAAGGTATAGAGCTGGCAGCGGGACAGCAGCGGGCGGATGACCTCGAACGAAGGGTTCTCCGTGGTGGCGCCTATCAGCGTCACGGTGCCTTGCTCCACGGCTCCCAGCAGTGAGTCTTGCTGCGATTTGCTGAAGCGGTGTATCTCGTCAATGAAGAGGATGGGACTGGCTTGCGAGAAGAAACGGTTGCTCTTGGCGCGCTCTATCACGTCGCGCACGTCCTTCACGCCGCTGGTCACGGCACTGAGCGTATAGAAAGGAGTTTCCAGCTTGTTGGCGATAATCTGCGCCAAGGTTGTCTTTCCCACTCCCGGAGGACCCCATAGGATAAACGAAGAGATACGTCCTGCATCAATCATCTTACGCAGCACTGCACCCGGTCCCACTAAATGTTTCTGACCGATATATTCATCTAATGTTCTTGGTCTAAGCCGTTCTGCTAATGGTTGCATAGTATGTAACTCTTAAAAAATCATTAATATCATGAAGCGTATACCGCCCTTCTTCACTCCCGGTATATCCGTATAGGTCAGTCGGCGTACATATTCTATGTGGAGCAGCTTGAAGATATTGTAGATACCTACACTGGCTTCCACATAGGGAGTCTTGCCCATGACGTGGCTGGTGGGTACACCGTCGCGCATGGGGAAGAGGAACAAGTCGGGATTGTTGCTCTTGTATGGGTTGTTCTTGTCCGTCAGCGTGCCCCACAGACCACGGATGCGGAACATCTCGCGCCACTTCAGCTTCTTGATGAGCGGGATGCGGTTGAAGAGTTTTCCGTTCATGTCATAGCTTAGGTTGAGGGAGGCGTAACGGTCGTTCAGGAACTCCATGTTGTTGATGAGGTTGAAGGACTCGTTGTTCTGCGTGATGTACGAGAGGTTTGCCATCGGTAGGTTCAGCAGCGGGAAGGGAACGGTGTTCCATTGCGCACCGGCACGTGCCGTTACGTCCAGCTTGCCCCACGAGCCGAGCCAGAAGCGCTTCCGGATGCTGGCTTCCGTCAAGTTGAAGTTGTACTCTCCACCCAGCACGCCCTTGAATCCGGCGGTGTGGGAGAGGGTGAAGGTGGGCGCATCCAACGATACGGGCACGCGGCGCTGTTTGGTGTTGACGAAGGTTTCACCGGGAGCGTAACGCAGGGTCACACCCAGCTCGGTAGTGGTGATGTCGTGCACCAGCGTATTCTTTTCATCCCACTGTCCGGGTGTTTCTCCGTTGTTCTTCCAGTATTGCAGTTGCCCCGCAGGCTGGTCGTTGCGGTGGCGTGCCATGGCCTGTACGGAGAAGCCGGTATTGGTCTCCAGCTCGTAGGTCAGCGTGGCGTCGCGCATGTAGGACATCTGGTCTACCGTAGTCCATTTCCAGCCGACAAACAAGTTGTCCTTGTCCGTGGCGAGGTACTTGTCCATGGGAGACATCACGTCGTAGGTGTACTTGAAGGCGATGTAGTGCTTCGGGAACTCCCACAATACGTATTCGCGTTTGTTGAAGGAGTAGGCCACCTGCCCGGAGTAGAACCATTTCTTGTCCTTGGTTCCGTAGGCGCCGTAACCGCTCAGGCTCCAATGCGGGTCGAGGTTACCGGTTGTCATACCGCTCAGACGGAAACGGGTGCCGTTGACGTAGTTGCTGGTTATCATTGTGTTGATAGGACCGAAGTCGAACTTACTGGGATGTTTCTTGCTGCCCGTTTCCACGAAGTTCTCAATCAAGGCTTTCGCTCCGAAGATGACGTACTTGAAGCCGGGAATCTGTTCGATACGGTTCATGAATACGTCCATCGTGCTCTCCTTCTTGGTGAGAGGCACTTGGCGCACTTTCGCCCAATACTCGTCGCTCTTGGCAAGCATGTTCGCCTCCTTGATGACATTTCCTTTCAGGCGGAAGAGGCGGGGTTCTATCTCTGTGAACTGATAGTCGCTGTACTTGGTGGTCCGCTGTACTTCCAGGCCTTGGATGCCTTTCACAAAGTGCAGTTCCACGGTCATGTCGTCATCGGTCAGCACCCAGTTTCCGTCGGGCAGTTGTTCGAACTGCTGCACGATGTCGAGGTTTTCCACGAAGTTGACACCCGTCTTCTTGGGCAGGTTCATGGTACATTTCTTCACGGCATAGGTGGAGTCCTTCACCACGTAGAGGTGCCCCGTGAAACCAAAGTCCTGTGGGTTCTGGGGAACGAAGGTGAGGTGCACGCACTCCTGCCTATCCACCATGAGCGTGTCCATCAAGTAGTATTTGTAGAAGCTGATGGCTCCGCGGCCGATGGGGCTGACGAAGCGGCGTTGCAGCAGGCGGATGTCGTCGTCGTAGATGTTGATGTCGGAAAATACGTCCGTAAGGATGGTCCCCAGCATGTCTCCGGTGTTGAAGAACTCTTCGATACCGGTGGAGTTCATACCTTCGATGATGGTCTTTTCGCTCTTGGGGCTTTTACGGAAAATGGTCTTGCTGGCCGTCTCCTTGATGGAGATGGGTAGAATCATCTTGTTGGTCTTGGGCGATACCTCCACCTGGTCTTTGAAGAAGGAGAATTTCTTGTAGATGCCTTTCTCCATTTTGTCAGGGGTGACGTCGTTGAGCGACATCTTCATCTTTTCGTACTTCTGGTACTGGTAGTAGTCGTTCTCTTCCAGTTTCAGTGCCTTCTTATTCTCGATGACCTTCTTCATGAACTCCACGGCGGGGTTGTTCTTGCGAGAATATTTCTCCTTTTTGGGCTTCACCACGACTTCAGAGAGCATGATGTCATCCGATTGCAGTTTGACGTTCAGCACCCGGGTGCCGGGTTTCAGTTTTACTTTCTTGGTGATGTAGCCTACGGCGGAGAACGTCAGCTCATCCCAGCCTTTGCGGGTTTCCACCTGGTATTCACCGTTTGCGTTGGAGATGCCGCCTACACCTTTCCCTTCATACTGTACGGTGATGTACATCAGCGGTTCGTTCGTGAGGGAGTCTGTGATGACACCCTTTATCTGGGCGGATGCGCTGATGGAGACGAACAGTGACAGCAGGAAAAGGGCGTAAATTGTATATCTTTGCTTCATAAGTTACAGATAATTCGGGCGCAAAGTTAACAAATTAAGGTTAATCAAGAAGCAAATATAGACTAAAGAAACGGGAGATATGGTTAAATGAACGTGAAAGTCGTATGTCTTGTTTGCCGGATACAGATAAAAAACGTACAGAATCCTTATAGAAAAGTTGCCGGATATAAAGGATAAAGTTGCACAACGTATGGAGAAAGTTCTATCCCAAGCCTTGGGATAGAAAGACCCAAGCTTGGGATAAGCGTCCGTAGGTTTGGGATAGACGTTTGCAAGCTTGGGATAGAATTTATGGAGGATTATGAATTGTTGCCGTTCAGTAGTGTCTGTACGATGCGTTCCGCCGTTCGTCCGTCCCAGCGGTCGGGCAGGGTGGTGTGCTTCCATTCTCCGTGCAGCAGCTTGTCGAGCGAGGCGGAGAGAGCGAAGGAATTTTCGCCTACCAGCTCGTTGGTACCGATGCGCCAGGTTTCGGGATGCTCGGCATAGGTATTGAGGGTGATGCAGGGGACGTCGAGGAAGGTAGCTTCTTCGGCGATGTTTCCCGAGTCGGTGACGATGCCCCGTGCCTGGTTGATGAGGAATCCGAAGTGCAGGTAACTCTGCGGAGGCAGGATGTGCAGGTTGGGAGCATTCACTTCCAGCGACTTCACCGCCTTTTGCACGTAGGGGTGTAGCGGGGCGACGATAGGCATGCCGCCGGCCTTCTCGATGACGGTCTGGAGCAGGGAGTGCAGTACGGCTTTCTTCTCCAGCAGGTCGCGGCGGTTGAGGGTGAGCAGCAGGTAGTTCCCTTTCCGCAGGCCGAGGCTGGAGAACCACATGGGCTGCACCAGGCGGTGGCGGTTGAAGCGGATGGTGTCAATCAGTATGTTGCCCACGTAGTGGATATAGTCGGGTATCATACCCTCTTGGTTGAGATTGCGGTTGGCCACCATGCCGGCAGTGAAGAGATAGTCGGAGATGGCGTCCACGATGGTTCGGTTCACTTCGCGGGGCATGTTCATGTCGAAGGAGCGCGTGCCTGCTATGACGTGCGCCACCTTCAGCCCGCGCTTCTTGGCGACGATGGAGCAACTCATGGTGGCGGTCATGTCATCTACCACCAGTACGACTTGTGCTGGGTGCCCGTCCAACTCGCGCTCGAAGGCAAGCATGATGGAGGCTGCCACCTGCGAGTGGTCATGTCCGGTGACGCCGAGGCAGGCATCCGGTTTCCTCATAGAGAGGTCGGAGAAGAGCGAGGCATCCAGGCTGGTGTCATCCTGCGGACCGGTGTAGACGATGCGGTAGGAGATGTTCTTTCCTGCCTCTCTGGCGGCGTCGATGGCGCGGCAGATGGGGGCTATTTTCATGAAGTTGGGGCGTGCGCCCGATACGATTGTTATTCTCATTGTCGTAGTTGGTGAAAAATGATACGACAAAAATACGTTTTCTTAGGGAAATTATTTGTTACTTTGCCTATTATTTTCAGAGTGTCTGTTGAAATATGTATTATCTTTTTCGGTTTTGGATACTCGGATTTAATTTTGGATACTCGAAGCACTTGTTTAATTTTTAATTTTTAATTCTCAAAGTGATAATGCCAACATTTGTTCAGATACTCGATTTCATTGGCACATTTGCCTTTGCCATCAGTGGCATACGCCTGGCCTCGGCCAAGCGGTTCGACTGGTTTGGAGCGTATGTGGTGGGTTTTGTGACGGCCATTGGTGGCGGTACGATACGCGACCTGTTGCTGGACGTCACCCCGGGCTGGATGACGGATCCCATTTACTTGATTTGTACCGGACTGGCCTTGTTGTGGGTCATCCTCTTCGGTAAACATCTCATCCATCTGCACAATACGTTCTTCATATTCGACAGTATCGGCCTGGCACTGTTCACGGTGGTCGGCGTGGGCAAGAGCATCGCGCTGGGCTATCCCTTCTGGGTGGCCATCATTATGGGCAGCATCACCGGGGCTGCGGGAGGTGTGATACGTGACGTATTCATTAACGAAATTCCGCTGATATTCCGGAAGGAGATTTATGCGATGGCTTGTGTGGTGGGAGGAACCTTCTACTGGATGTGCCATCTTCTGGGGATGGAGTCTTTCGTGTGTCAGATTGTGGGCGGTGTGACGGTGTTCGTTACCCGCATACTGGCGGTGAAGTATAGGATTTGCCTGCCTATCCTTTCGGGCAATGAAGAGGAGCAGGAAGGGTAGTCCGTTATCTGCTGTCTGAGAATCTCAGGGATTTTCCGGTGAAATTCCGGGCAATGTGCAAAAGAACTTCAGGTGTTAAAAATAAGATTCCTCGGCATTTGGAACCGAAATGTCGGGGAATCTTTCATATTCCTCGTTCCCCTGATAAGGGGGAAGGAGGATGGGATTGCTAAAGGGATAAAACAAGGTTAGAACAATGCATCCTTCGTGTTGAAAAGTTTGCGTTCGTTCAGTTTCACTACCTTGCCGAATTTCTCCAGCCGCTTCAGGTCGATGTCCTTCGGGTTGCCCATGATGGAGATGCAGTAAGGTTTGCCTTTGATGTTCTCTTCGTAGAACTTCACGATGTCGTCAAAGGTCAGTGCATCTACTTTCGGCAGGTTTTCTTTGGCTGGGTCGTCCGTGTAGCCTCTGTAGCCCAAGTCTACCAGTTCCATAGCTTTGTTGCGGAAGCTGGGGTGGCTGGTCAGCATGGCTTGGCGGAGGTAGCTCTTGATGTTGCCGATACGTTCCGGATTCTTCGGCATGTCATTGACGAGACTCATCAGTACGTCCAATGCATCGTTTGCCTTGTCGTTCTGGGTACCGATGTAGCCGCGCAGATAACTTGCTTTTCCGGCTATGCCTTGCGTGCCGACGAATGCGTAGGCTGTATAGGCCATGGAGCGTTTTTCGCGTATTTCGTTCAGAACGATGCCGGTGAAGTCGAGACCGAAGTACTGGTTGAATGCGCTACGCAGCACGTCGTCCTTCTTGTCAGCCTTCTGCATCGGGATGTAGAGGTGGATTTGGGCTTGTTCTGCATCGTTGTTAGGCAGGAAGTAGACGGTGTTTTCGGTCACCGGCATCATGTCCTTTGCCTGTGGGGAGTTGGACGGGCGTTCGTTGGCCACCAATGGGAGGTTCTTGCTCAGGATATCGTATACTTGGTCGAAGGGGAGTGTTCCGGTGAAGAACACCTTTGCCTCGTAGTTGGAGGCGCGGTTGATGTCGCCCGTCAGTTCTGAAATCTGCAATTCGTAAATCTCCTTGTCGGTCAGCTCCTTGATGTAGTCTGATTTCTCTCCGTAGAGCATGTACTGGCGCAGCGCTTCGTTCAGGATGCTGACGTTGTCTTTACGCTGCTGGCGCATACCCATTGCCGAACCTTTCAGACGTGCCAGTTGCTTTTCGTCCAGTTTTGGCATCAAAATCTGGCGTGAAAGTAGCTGGCAGGCTTGCGGCAGGGTGGCTTCGTAGCCCTCCATGATGATGTAGAGGTTGTCTTCATCGGCTGTCACGTGGCAGGTTGCGTTCAGCTTGCTGAGTTCTTCTTTCAACTCTTGCGGTTCGTAGGCCCCCATGATGCCTGCGTTGTTCATCAACTGGGCGGCATAGCCAAGTTTTGGGAATTCGCGTTCACCGGCTCCGTATTGTACAACCAACTGGAATACGTTATTCTCCTTGTTGGGTGTGTAGTACATCTTTGAACGGTCGTTCAGTTGCTTGATTTGCACTTCGCCGTAGTCTGCGAATTTCTCCTCCATCTGTCCGATGGGCAGGTTTTTGAATTGTGTTGCATAGAGCGATTCTTTTCCTATCGGAGGTTCTACGGGTTTGTAACCCGGCTTCTCAATCTTGGCGTTCTTGTCAGGCTTTCCTTTTTCGATATATAGGGCCAGGTAATTGTCTGACAGATATTTCTTGGCTACTCGCTTGATGTCGTCAGTGGTGATGGCCATAATCTTGTCCTTGTAATTGAGTATGTCGCCCAAGTCCTGCTCGTTGTAGAAGGCGTTCATCAGTATCATGGCCTTGTCCTCGTTCGACTCCATTTCCAGGTCGAACTGGCGGCATTTCTCGGCTTTGATGGCATCAATTTTCCAGTCCTCGAATTCTCCGTTGGCGATTTGCTGGATGGCTTTCAAGGCTTTCTTTTCGGCGCTCTTGGTAGACTCGAAACGGCGCTGGTTTTCGTCGTAGAGGGGAATGGCCGCTACGATGGCGCGTCCTTGTTCGCGGAAAGTACGGGTGTAGGCTCCGGCGCTGGTCAGTTCACCGTCCAGTACCAGCTTGTCCATAGTTCCGGTCTGACTGTTGTTGTTCAGCAGTGCCAGAGCGATGTCCAGAGCGTCTTCGTCGGGATGTCCGGCAGGTACTCCATTGAATACCATTGCCACTTGCGGGTAGAATCCTACTTTAGCCGAATACTGTTTGCGGCCCTTTATTTCGAGGTTCTGGTAGACCTTGCGTTCGGGTGCGGGCTTAGCAGCCAGACGTCCGAAGGCGGCATTGATGCGTCCGCTGATTTGTTGGGCTTTGATGTTTCCTACGAGTACCAGTACCATGTTTTCGGGTACATACCATTGTTCGTAGAATTCAATCAGCTTGCTCAGGCGGGGATTCTTCAGATGTTCGGGCAGGCCGATGATGGAACGGGAGTAAGGATGTCCCTCAAAAGCTTTCTCCATCACGAACTGGTTCTGTGCACGTCCCTGGTCATCTTGTGAACGGTTATATTCTTCGTACACGTTTTCCAGCTCCGACTGGAAGGAACGGAATACGGGATGCAGGAAACGTTGTGAGGAAATCTCCAGCCATTTGTTTATCTGATAGGCAGGGAAGGAGCTGTGATAGAAGGTCCAGTCATAGTAGGTTCCTGCATTTACCCCTTTGGCGCCCATGCTTTCCATCAGGTTGGAGTATTCATTGGGAAGCCCCAGCTTTCCGGCCTTGACGGTCAGCTCATTGATTTCCTTGCTGATGGCTTCTTTTTTTACCGGGTCGGCTTCTTCGGCCATCTGGTCGTACTTGGCGATGATTTCCTTGTAGATCGGTTCTTCTTCCGTCCAGTTCAGCGCGCCTATCTTGTCTGTTCCTTTAAACATGACGTGCTCCAGGTAGTGTGCAAGTCCCGTGTACTCTTCGGGGTCGTTGATGGAACCGGCACGTACGCCTACCAGTCCGAACACGTCCGATTTGGATTCATCTTCCCATATATATACGGAAAGACCGTTCTTCAGCTTGAACGCTTTCAGTCCTTGTCCAAAGGAGGGCAGGGAGATGATGACGGCAGCCAGCAGAAGAAGTGACTTTAATTGAAATGATTTCATAAAATAAAGTGTTTTTATATAATAAAAGTGTTTCCCTATATGTAGGCAAAGCTATAAAAAAATCACGTAACATTTACGAAATCTTCGGAAAAATGATGGTTTTCAGTATATAATATCACCCGCAAACTATCAGAGAGGGGGGTGGAAACTGTCAAATGATAGTTTTTACCCCTAATAAAAACCGTATTCCGTCCCCCGGAGCTTCAAATCTTCCTTATACTTGCAACCGTAAAACCTAAACCATTATTAACTATTTAAAAATTGAGCAAAGTATGAATACTTACAGTTTTAGAAAAGATTTACTTGCAGTGCAAGAAGAACTGCTTCGCTTTGCATACAAGTTGACAGCCGACCGGGAAGAAGCGAATGATTTGTTGCAAGAGACATCTCTCAAGGCTTTGGATAACGAAGACAAATTTGAACCCGACACCAATTTCAGAGGTTGGATGTATACCATTATGCGCAACATCTTTATCAATAATTACCGGAAAATAGTTCGCGAACAGACTTTTGTGGACCAGACGGACAATCAGTATCACCTCAGCATGCCCCAGGACTCTGGTTTTGCCAGTACCGAGGGTGCCTACGACCTGAAAGAAATGCATCGCATCGTCAATGCCCTTCCACGCGACTATAAAGTCCCTTTCTCCATGCATGTGTCCGGTTTCAAGTACCGCGAGATTGCCGAACGCCTCGGCCTTCCGCTCGGAACGGTGAAAAGCCGCATCTTCTTTACGCGCCAGAAGTTGCAGGATGAATTGAAAGATTTCATCTGATAATAATTTGATAGTAGCAATATGATATATAACATATTGCTTATGATGAATTTTTAAGGGTTGTTCTTGACTATATGTCAGAATAATCCTTTATATTTGTATATGTTAAGTTAACCGAAGGAAAATCTCTTATTATTGACTATGATGAAAAAGGAAATTAAATTCAGTCTTGTTTACCGGGACATGTGGCAGTCGTCCGGTAAGTATCAACCCCGGGTAGACCAGTTGGTACGTATTGCTCCGTTGATAGTTGAAATGGGTTGTTTTGCACGCGTTGAAACAAACGGAGGAGCTTTTGAGCAGGTAAACCTTCTGTATGGTGAAAATCCCAACAAGGCTGTACGCGCCTTTACCGCACCTTTTAGGGAAGCAGGCATACAGACGCATATGCTCGACCGCGGGCTAAATGCACTGCGCATGTATCCCGTTCCGGCAGATGTGCGCCGGCTGATGTACAAGGTGAAGCATGCCCAGGGTGTGGACATTACCCGTATCTTCTGCGGATTGAACGAGACGCGGAATATAATTCCTTCTATCAAATATGCTCTGGAAGCGGGCATGATACCGCAGGCTACGCTCTGCATCACGTATTCTCCCGTCCATACGGTGGAATACTATGCCAGTATTGCCGACCGGTTGATTGAAGCCGGGGCACCTGAAATCTGCTTGAAGGATATGGCGGGCATCGGACGTCCGGGTATGCTGGGACAGCTTGTCAGAACCATTAAGGAGAAGCACCCCGATGTGCTGATACAATACCACGGGCATAGCGGTCCCGGACTTTCCATGGCTTCCATTCTCGAAGTCTGTGAGAACGGTGCCGACATCATCGATGTGGCGATGGAACCCATGTCGTGGGGCAAGGTTCATCCGGACATCATCTCCGTGCAGGCCATGCTGAAAGACCTGGGTTTCCAAGTGCCCGACATAAACATGAAAGCCTACATGAAAGCCCGTGCCATGACGCAGGAGTTCATTGACGAGTTCTTGGGTTATTTCATGGACCCCACCAATAAACATATGTCCTCACTCTTGCTGAAGTGCGGTTTGCCGGGTGGCATGATGGGCTCCATGATGGCCGACTTGAAGGGAGTGCATTCCGGCATCAACATGATACTGCGCGGTAAGAACGAGCCGGAACTCAGTCTGGACGACCTGCTCGTCATGCTGTTCGACGAAGTGGAATATGTATGGCCCAAGCTGGGTTATCCTCCTTTGGTGACTCCTTTCAGCCAGTATGTGAAGAATGTGGCTTTGATGAACCTCATGCAGCAGGTAAAGGGAGAGGAGCGTTGGACGATGATAGACAACCATACGTGGGACATGATTTTGGGCAAGAGCGGACGCCTCCCCGGTACTTTAGCGCCCGAGATAGTGGAACTGGCCAAGTCCAAAGGCTTTGAGTTCGTGGATACGGACCCGCAGCTGAACTACCCGGATGCTCTGGATACATACCGGAAAGAGATGGACGAAAACGGTTGGGAATATGGCGATGATGACGAGGAACTCTTCGAGCTTGCCATGCACGACCGACAGTATCGCGACTATAAATCCGGCGTTGCCAAGAAACGTTTTGAAGATGACCTGCAGCGTGCCAAGGATGCGGCAATGGCCAAAAACGGATACTCGGAAGAAGAAATCAAGAAGCTGAAGCGTGCCAAGGCAGACCCGATAATCGCGCCTTCCAAGGGGCAAGTGCTTTGGGAGGTTTCCGTCGAAGGTCCTTCTTCTGCTCCTTTCATCGGACGCAAGTACCAGCATGATGAGGTGTTCTGCTACATCTCTACGCCGTGGGGCGAATACGAGAAGATATGGACCGGATTTACCGGACGTGTGGTGGAAGTCTGTGCCAAGCAAGGGGATGTGGTCAATAAAGGGGATGTGATTGCTTATATCCAGCGAAGTGATATTTTTGCATAAAGTGGAGGATGACTGTTTTTCAGTCATCCTTTATCATCCAGCCATTTCTTGATGGTTTCCTTCAGCACTTCTTGAGTGAAGGGTTTGGTAAGGAAGTCGTTGCAACCTGCTTCCAGGGCAGCTTGCTTGTCGTGCTCGTAGGCATAGGCTGTAAGGGCGATGATGGGGACGTCCGGTACCAGTTCACGGATGATGCGAGTGGCGTCGATTCCGCCAAGGTTGGGCATTTTCATGTCCATCAAGATGAGGTCGGGGTGGACTTCCTCGAACATCGTTACGGCTTCCATGCCGTCTTTGGCATGTTTCAGCCGATAGAGTCGGCCTAAAATGGCGTTAATTAGGATGAAGTTGCTTTCTGTATCTTCGGCAATCAGGATGGTCTTGGAAGGAGGGGTAGGGAGTGCTCCGACCTCTTCATTCTTCGGGGAATCTCCGGGGGCTGCATTTTTGCCCCTCTGCTCTGTGGAGTGTGTCTCTGCTGTCGTTTCCTGGTTGTCCTCTTCTTTCTTTTCCGCCTCTGTTTTGCTGGTGGATTCCAGCGGGAGAACAAAAGTAAATGTGGTGCCTTTACCCACCTCTGAAGTGACGGATATGTTGCCACCCAGACGTTCGATGATGGTTTTGCAGATAGAAAGTCCCAATCCGGTGCCCTGGGCAAAGTTGTTCACCTTGACGAAACGTTCGAATACCCGGTCCACCTTGTCCGGTGCAATGCCCATACCCGTATCGGTGACGTGGAATGCTACATACTTGCCTTCCCGGCGATACCCGTAACTGATGTGCCCGGTGGTGGTGAACTTGAAGGCATTGCCTATCAGATTGGAAATGACCTGGAAAATCCGGTTCTTGTCTCCGTCAATCACGATATTCTCGTCAGAGGGTTCGTATATCAGTTCCACTCCTTCGGGACAGCGGAAAATATGTGCGTCATGTATCTCCTTGCAGAGTGGATGGAGGCGTACGGGCGTGATGGTGAACTCCACGATGCCCGATTCTATTTTTGATAAGTCGAGGATTTCGTTAATGAGCTGGAGCAGGCGTTCGTTGTTCGATTCCACTATTTCGTAATAGCCTAGCCGTTCTTCCTCGTCGGTACTTTCGGCAATAATTCGTGAGAAGCCTACAATGGCATTGAGCGGTGTGCGTATCTCGTGGCTCATGTTGGCGAGAAAGGCAGATTTGAGCCGGTCGGAGGTCTCGGCTTTCTCCTTGGCTACGAGCAGTTCCCGTTTCATCTGTTCCATTTCCGTGATGTCCCATTCGATGTTCAGCAGGATGGGGGAGAAGTCGTTGCTTTCAATCTTCATCTTCCGTTTGTCCAGATAGATGGGATTTCCGTTTCCGTCGCGTTCTTCCGCAATCCAGTGCATCTCTTTGCCGGTTCTGGCTATTTCGATGTCTTGCGCCCTCTTTTCCTGAGCAGTCTCCAGAGGATAAAAATCGAAGTCGTCCTTTCCCAATGCCTCTTGTATGGGGATTTCGCGGTTATACGATTCGCGGTTGCGGTAGAGGTACTTGAAGTTGTTGTTGATGTCCTTCACAACAATGCCTGCCGGGAGGTTTTCGATGATTTTGTCCAAAATC
>OIWO01001556.1_pt1 | contig 18395 bp, 17 predicted proteins | sample 1587641 | NCBI WGS metagenome assembly OIWO01 (sample SAMEA3888924, study PRJEB22519) | human gut metagenome | biome: human gut; feature: human-associated habitat; material: faeces | place: Denmark | collected 2010
ACAAACCCGCGCTATCATTCCAACTCAAACGCCCCAGTATACAACTGATAATACTTTCCTTTCTCCTCGATCAGCTTATCATGGCTGCCGCGCTCGATGATGTGGCCCTGTTCCAGTACCATGATCACATCAGAGTTTCGTACTGTAGACAGTCTGTGTGCAATGACAAATACAGTGCGTCCCTGCATCAGGGCGTCCATTCCCCGCTGTACGATAGCCTCTGTACGTGTATCAATAGAGGATGTTGCCTCATCTAAGATCATAACTGGCGGGTCTGCAGCGGCTGCTCTGGCAATGGAGATCAGCTGTCTCTGTCCCTGAGATAAATTCTCACCATTTCCGGTAATAACAGTCTCATAGCCTTCCGGCAGACGGGTGATAAAGTCATGGGCACCAGCCAGTTTTGCTGCTCCTATGCACTCGTCATCTGTTGCATCCGGGTTACTGTAGCGGATATTTTCCATTACAGTACCTGTAAACAGGTTGGTATCCTGTAAAACAATACCTAAAGAATGGCGCAGATCTGACTTTTTGATCTTCCTGATATTGATGCCATCATAACGGATGGTTCCATCAGAAATATCATAAAAACGATTGATCAGATTAGTGATAGTAGTCTTTCCGGCACCAGTCGCACCTACAAAAGCTACCTTCTGGCCAGGTTCTGCATACAGTGTAATATTATGAAGAACTGTCTTACCAGGATCATAACCAAAATCTACATTTTCAAAACGTACATCACCTGTCAGCCTGGTATAAGTAACCGTTCCGTCACTGTGGGGATGTTTCCATGCCCAGACACCAGTACGTTCTTTGTGCTCTGAAAGAGTTCCGTCAGGATTTTCCACTGCATTTACCAGTGTTACATATCCTTCATCTTCCTCCGGCTTTTCATCTAACAGGCCAAAAATACGCTCTGCACCTGCCATACCCATGACAACGGCATTGATCTGCTGGGAAACCTGGTTGATGTTTCCTGCAAACTGTTTGGTCATGTTTAAGAACGGCACTACGATACTAATAGAAAATGGTAATCGGGAAATGCTTAAATTAGGCACTTTAAACATCAGGAATAAGCTTCCGGCAAGAGCTACTGCCACATACAGCAGGTTACCGATATTGTTTAAGATCGGTCCCAAGGTATTTGCGTATTTATTAGCTGTTTCAGACACATGGAACAGCTCATCATTAATAGCATCAAAAGCCTTTTCGCTTTCTTCTTCATGGCAGAACACCTTAATGACCTTCTGGCCATTCATCATTTCTTCCACAAAACCTTCTGTCTTACCAATAGCTTTCTGCTGCTGGATAAAGAATTTTGCAGAACTTCCCCCTACTTTCTTTATAATATGCAGCATGAGCACAACACCTGCAACTACCACCAGTGCCATCCAGATACTATAGTAAAGCATGACGCAGAATACTGTAGTTACCATAACAGCAGAATTTAAAAACTGCGGAATACTCTGGGAGATCAGCTGACGCAGCGTGTCAATATCATTGGTGTAGTAACTCATAATATCCCCATGATTATGAGTGTCAAAATATTTTACAGGAAAATCCTGCATACTGTTGAACATTTTTTCACGCAGCTTCTTTAAAGTTCCCTGAGTGATCTCAGCCATTTTCCGGTTATAGAAGATAGAAGCCGCCAGCGCCAGACCATAAAGTGTAAGAAGGATACCTGTATAACGCAGGATCTCATCCTTGCAGCCATTCCAGTCACCGGACTGCCAGTTCTGTTCTACCACAGCAATAACCTTCTGCATAAAAACTGCCGGAATAGAACCTACAATAGCATTAAATAAAATACCTATGAGTACCAGAGGCATCAGCACCGGGAAAAATCCGAAAATGGTGCGGATCAGGCGCAAAAACGTCTTTTTTCCAGCCTTTGCCATGGCTTTTCCATTATTCTTCATCCTGACCGCCTCCTTTGTTCTGTGATTCATATACTTCCCTGTAGATCGGGCTGGCTTTCATCAGTTCTTCGTGATTTCCAACTGCCTGGATCTTTCCGCCATCCATTACAATAATATGATCGGCTTCCTGAACAGATGAAATACGCTGTGCGATAATGATCTTTGTAGTCTCAGGGATAAATTCCTTAAATCCGCTCCGGATCATTGCATCTGTCTTTGTATCTACTGCACTGGTAGAATCATCTAAGATCAGGATCTTCGGCTTTTTAAGAAGTGCTCTTGCAATACAAAGTCTCTGTTTCTGGCCACCTGAAACATTAGCACCGCCCTGTTCAATGTAGGACTTGTACTTATCCGGGAAACGGAGAACAAATTCATCTGCCTGGGCCAGCTTGCAGGCATGGGCTATTTCCTCTGGAGTGGCGTTTTTATCCCCCCAGCGCAGGTTTTCTTCAATAGTACCTGAAAACAGGATATTCTTCTGTAAAACAACAGCAACCTGGTTTCGCAGTGTCTTAAGGTCATATTCCCTTACATCTCTTCCCCCCACCTTTACCACACCTTCTGTGGTATCATACAGACGGGAGATCAACTGGATCAAAGTAGACTTGGAAGAACCGGTTCCACCGATAATACCAATAGTCTCACCGGAATTAATATGAAGGTTAATATTCTCCAGAGCGTTTCTCTCTGCCTTTTTAGAATATTTAAAGCTTACATTTTCAAAATCAACAGAACCGTCCTTTACCTCGTAAACCGGATTTTGTGGATTTACCAGGCTGCTCTTCTCTTCCAGAACTTCTACGATTCGCTTTGCAGACTCAGAAGCCAGTGTGATCATAACAAAGACCATGGACACCATCATAAGACTGCTTAAGATCTGGAAACTATAGGTTAAAAGAGCGGAAAACTGTCCTACATCCAGATCCAGTCCCCGGCTGGTGATAATGGTATAGGAACCAAAAGACAGCACAAAGATCGTAACTGTATACAGGCAGAACTGCATCAGCGGATTGTTAAATGCAAGGATCTTTTCTGCACGGGTAAAATCACCGCACACATCTTCTGCTGCGCGGTCAAACTTCTCTTTTTCATACTCCTCCCGCACATAAGATTTCACAACACGGATGCCCTTAATATTTTCCTGAACAGAATTATTTAAAGCATCATATTTGTTAAATACAGCGCGGAACAGCGGCATGACCAGACGGATAATGGAAAAAAGGCCAATTCCCAGTATGGGCACTACAATGATAAAAATACATGCCATTCTGCCGCCCATGATAAAGGCCATGACAAAAGCAAAAATAAGCATAAGTGGTGCACGGATGGCAATGCGGACGATCATCATATAGGCCATCTGTACATTGGTTACGTCTGTAGTCAGGCGGGTAACTAAAGAGGAAGATGAAAACCGGTCAATGTTTTCAAAGGAAAAGTCCTGGATCTTATAGAACAGGTCCTTTCTCACGTTCTTTGCAAATCCGCAGGAAGCAGTGGCACAGGCATTACCTGCTGCGATACCGAATATAAGGGAAAGTGTTGCCATAACGACCAACACCAGTCCATACATGGCGATCTCACGGAAACCGGCACCTGCCTTCATCCGGTTTACCAGCTGTGCAATGATAAATGGAATGATACACTCCATTACCACTTCCAGGGATACCATCAAAGGTGCTTTCAGGGATGCCTGCTTATACTCACGGATGCATTTTGATAAAACTTTTAGCATAGTAGGTAAAATACTCCTTTCTGTAAACAATAAGAACAGGACGCCCGCAGTGCGAACGTCCTGAATGCTTTCTTCAGTACTTATACTGAAACATGTGCATTTTAGGCTACTCTTAATCATAACCTAAATCTACTCTTCTTTACAAGAGTAAAATAATGAACTTTTTGTGAAATAAATATTAATCTAAGGCCTCATTTAAACCTTCTGTTCCCTCTAAGGCAAATCTTCCCTGTCTGATCAGTGTGATCCGGCTGCCGTCTTTTCCCACAGCCACAATATCTCCCAGTTCGCAATAAGGAACCGTAATATCTGTATGGCAGCTGAAATATGCCTTTGACATATCCTCTTTTCTTAAAAGGGAGATCTCATTGTCTCTGGCGATCACTTCTTTGCCGTCCGGGTTGTACATAGGTGAGTCTTCTGCAAAACTGTAGCAGGTATCTCCTACTGCAAAATGTGGACCTGTTTTCTCAGCAATAAGGATAGGCAGCTTGCTGCCGATCTGGTATTTCTTTGCCATCGCATAAGCTGTGGTGTTGGTTCCAATGGCAAACTCGCCCAGCGGAAGCCAGCTGTGGCCGCGCATGATCACCTGTTTTACCAGGTCTTTTCCCTGCTCTTTGGACTCTGGGAAATTTCCGCAGCCAAACTCGGTTACTTTTCCGTCTTTAAATACCATACGCAGGTCTTTAAAGAGATAATCTTCCACATAAACCTCTTTTACATGAAGAAGGCCTTCTGTGCCTGTAAGCACAGGAGAGGTAAATACTTCTCCCAACGGAATATTTACATCGGATACGCAGTTTTCAAAATTAGTCTGCTTTTCAGGGTCGGTCAGCGTATGAAGCTGCACCTTCATGGAAGTTTCATTTCCATCCCGTCCTGTGATCTCCACATAGTCCGCCTTGTCTAAGGCATCGATCAGCTTCTGCTGGATCTTCTGGTATTTTTCGTAGTCCAGTGTGTTGATGGCAATGGTCTCACGGAAAATGTCCTCAAAATCCGGTCCGATCTCCGGCTTCGGGAAAGCAATAATAGTAAAGCTGGTTTCATCTCCCGGCATATACTGGTTGATGACCTGGCGTGACTCATTTGCATAAGCTAGTGTCAGCTCCTGCTGATGATCATTTAAAGCAAGGGCTGTTTTCTTATTTACCGGTGTAAAGCCTTCTTCCCCGAAGGTCTCTACTACAGCAGGGCCGGCACACCAGGAAGCCAGTTCACTGTACTGCTCATAAGCAGCCTTTAAAATAGAAAGTTTTCTCTCTTTAAAGGCATTTCCCATATAAAGGGCGCTGTCATAACGGTGATCATAATCATACTGCTTGTTGGCAGAAGCGCCAAAATAGCCTCGTTTTCCGTTTGGTCTGCGGTTTAAGGACTCTACAGCAGCACGATAGAAGATGGGTTCCAGTCCCATTTTCTGGAAATTTTCCACTGCTTTGCGGATCATCCGCTCAAAGCCAAGCTGATATTCTACAACCACCGTCTTCTTTTTGGTAATGTCTCTTCCCATAACAGAAAAGCCTTTGCGGTAACCTTCTGTATAGGTATCTGCCATTTTATCCACAGTCTCCTGAGGAAGGGTGTTCATAAAAGCAGCCAGCTTTAACTCAGACTCTGAGATATACTCACCAAACTCATATAAATAGGAAAGATCATTTAAGTCACTTTCCATAATGATATCTTTTGCAAAAGAAAGTTTCGGGTCCAGTCCTTCCCTGATCCGCCATGGAAGCAGCAGGTCTGAATAATCACTGACATACCAGTAAAAAGCATCTTTGATCTGCTGCTCTTTTGGCTGGTCGGTTCCTTCTTCCCATACCTGGACAAACAGGTTATATACCTCTAAAAAGACTTCGTTTAAGATCGTGATATTTTCCAGCCGCATTTCAAAGGCGTACACAATATCGCCCCGGATCTCTGTATAAAGAGCAGATAAGATCTGTCCGTAGCCTTCTCCCAGTTCTTTTACCGCATAGTCCGGGTTTGCAAAGCTTACCTCATAGTGCTCAGGCAAAATATCTTCATAAAGTCTGTGATTTCGCTCCTGTAACTGAGGCAGAGAAAGTTTCTTTCCCTCTTCTCTTTCTTTTACCAGTTCCCCGATCATTAATATAAAGCGGGAAACGCATCTAAAATAATTGCCGTAAGGCTGCCGGATATCCTCTTCTCCCATGGCTGCCACGCGCTCCATGGAAAGGTCCAGCCGTTCTCTTACGGCATCGTTTTCTTCCTGTAAAATTGTTCTATAATCCATAAAATGTATTCCCTCCTTGTACATCCGCATCTGCCTGCTTTGATACTTATATTTTGCCCTTTTGATCCTGGTATCACTTATCTGAAGATACCGGTAAATATAATGATGACCCAGACAAGAAGGATGATCCCCTCTAAAGCCATCCCGATCCTGGCTAAAATATAATTACAGTCATCTTCTGTAAAGGAAAGGATGCCGTACCAGAGCCCCATAATGGCTGCTGCCATACTGGAAAATCCGTAGGCTCCTGTATTTAAGCCTCCCTGTCCTGCGTTTTTAACAGAAAAATACATGCTTAAGGCACCTAAAAGAAGGGAGGCGATTCCCAGACCCAGACAGTAAAAACTGTTCTTTGCAAAAGGATTTTTCACATAGGAAACCTTGTTTCCGATCTGTCTCAATGTATTTTCCTCCTGTAACGTAATCGCATATGCTGTACCAGACAGTAACAGCCAAAGCCGAAAGCTGCTCCCAGTGTATTAAGGAACAGGTCATCTACATCAAAACTGCCCACTTTGGATATCAGCTGCAATGTTTCTAAGATCAGGCTCCAGGTAAAACCAAAAGTCACTGTATTATACCATTTCTTGCTTCTTCTGCTGATGACCGGCAGAAAAAATCCAAAGGGTGCAAAAGCAACGATATTTCCCACAATGTTGATCATAAACAATGGAAATCCCAGTACATTATAATATTTGAAATAACGGCTGATCTCTTTAAAAAGGATCAGGTTATAGGCGTAGTCCCTGTCTGTATCCGTTCGTCCGAATGACTCTGAAAAAAACATGAAATACGCCAGAAGGCACAGGTACAGTATAAACAGTACCCATCCCATTTTCTGGCGTTTAGTTGTGTTTCTGATCATCTGTGACCCCGCATCCTAAAATTCAATTTCGGATTTGCGTTTTAAAAGCAGCGCTCCATTGACAATGGAAATAATGCCTACCACAAGACCTGTCGCCATTTACAATCGTCAGAATTCCGGTGACTACACCTGTTACCAGCACAATAATGCCGAGCGCCAGCGTACCGCCGCCTACACGTCCCATTAATTTATAGGTTTTCTCATTGTTCATGCAGAAGTTACCTCCCTTATTTTGCTCCGTACTGTTCATAATATGCATCAAGAGCTGCCTTGATCTTATCATCGATCACTACCTGACCGTTGCATTCCTTGTTGTATAAGCACTCTGTTACATCTGCCATGGTAACGATGGCTGCAGTTGGGAAGCCGTACAGATCTTTAATCTCGTCTAAAGCACTCTTGGTTCCTTTTCCACGCTCCATACGGTTTAAGGAAACGATGAGACCCTTAATCTCTACATCGCCCTGAGCCTTAATGATTGGGAATGTCTCTTCAATGGACTTACCGGAAGTGGTAACGTCCTCAATGATCATAACACGGTCGCCGTCTTTGATCTTGCTTCCTAACAGGATACCGGTATCACCGTGGTCCTTTACTTCCTTACGGTTGGAGCAGTAACGGATGTCTTTTCCGTATAAATCGCTGATCGCCATGGTGGTTGCAACGCTTAACGGAATACCCTTGTAAGCCGGTCCAAAGAGTACGTCAAAGTCCAGACCAAAGTTGTCGTGAATAGCCTTTGCGTAGTACTCACCTAATTTCTTTAACTGGGTACCTGTTACATAGGCGCCTGCGTTCATAAAGAATGGGGACTTTCTTCCGCTCTTTAAGGTGAAATCTCCAAATTTTAATACATTGCTTTCTACCATAAATTCAATAAATTCCTGCTTATAGCTTTCCATGGTAATGCCCTCCTTATTTTTCCAATTTTTTCCAAATTTCTTATGTGACTGTTTTATTACTTCACTGCACCGATCAGTTCGTTAATATCTTCAATTCCATATTTTTCCATATATGCCTTAATGCCATCGACTGTTTTAACAGTTGCATATGGGTCGTGGAAGTTTGCAGTACCGATAGCTACTGCAGTTGCGCCTGCAAGGATAAATTCCAGCGCGTCATCTGCATTGCAGATACCGCCCATACCAATGATCGGCACTTTTACTGCCTGGGCTGCCTGATAGACCATGCGTACAGCTACCGGACGGATAGCTGGACCGGAAAGTCCGCCTGTTTTATTGGCAACTGCGAAGGTTCTGCGGTTGATGTCGATCTTCATACCGGTTAAAGTATTGATCAGGGAAATGGCATCTGCGCCGCCTGCCTCTGCTGCCTTTGCCATAACAGGCATGTCTGAATCGCTTCCCATTACTATTCCTACTGTTGCCATTTTTTCTTCCTCCTGTTTGTTAAATCTGTATTTTACATTTCATCGAGTGGCTGATTTAATGCCTCACTTCCCGGCACTACAAATCTTCCATCCCGAATAATGTCCTCTGTGCTTCCATCGGCACGGATCACGGTGATCGCACCTAATTCATCATACGGGATCGTAATATCCGTATGACAGTTCAGATATGCTTTACTCATATCCTCTTTTCGCTGCAGGGAAACCTCATTATCTCTTGCAACAATCTCTTTTCCATCCGGATTAAAGACTGCATTGTCCTCCGCATGGGAATAACAGGTATCGCCTACCGCAAAATGAGGTCCTGTCTTTTCTGCGATCAAAATCGGCAGTTTTACCGCTATATCGTACTTTCTCGCCATACAGTATGCTGTGGTGTTTGTACCGATCGCAAACTCTCCCATTGGAAGCGTATCATGGTGCTTCAATACATTTTCATGAATATATTTGCGGTTTTCCTCTTCGTTCTCAAAATTCTTACAGGTATAATTCACAATCTTTCCGTCAGAAAAATCCATCTCTAAATCCAAAAAGTTAAGCTCGTTTAAATACACCTGTGAAACATGCAGTTTTCCGTTGGTACCTTTTAAGACCGGGGAGGTAAAGACTTCCCCTACCGGAATGTTGACATCTGCCACACAGTTTTCAAAAATCGTCTGCTTATCCGGATCTTGCAATTTATAAAGTTCTACGGTCAGATCTGTTTTATTCTGACCTCTTCCTTTGATATGCACCCGCTCACCGGTATCTAACACATCAATGATCTTTTGCTGTATCGACTGATAGAGTTTGTAATCTAAAGTATTGATCTTTACGGTCTCATCAAAGATCTCACGGAACTGCTCTCCGATCGTCGGGATCGGATATGCGATGATCGTAAAACTCCGTTCATCGCCTTTGATATACTCGTTTGTGATCTGTCCTGCCATGCTCATATAATAGACATTCAACTGCTGCTGTTTTTCATTATAATGTGCATTTTCCGGCTTGCTCACCGGCTCAAAAGGCTCTTCTCCAAAGATTTCGATCACCGCCGGACCTGCATGGACTCCTGCTAATTCTTTGCGGCTTTCAAAGGAGCTTCTAAGCACTTCTAAACGACGCTCTACGAATGCTTTGTCAAAATAGTATGCCTTATCGTCCTTGTGGTCATACTCATACTGTTTGTTGACTGCCTTTACATAAGCATTGCGTTTTCCATGTCCGCGGTTAAACAATGATAACACCGGATCTCTTGAAATGGTCGGCTGTAACCCCATTTTTTCAAAATTTTTCACTGCTGCCCGTACCATGCGTTCAAATCCGATCGGATAATGGATCTGCACGGTTTTCTTTTTAGACAGATCTACACCGAGATTTACAAAACCGAGCCTGTAACCCTCGGTATAGGTGTCTGCCATGGACTGTATTTTTTCTTCCTCCATACTGTTCAGAAAACGTGCGATCTCCAGTTCACAATCACTGATATACTCGCCATAACGATAGAGATAACGGGTATCGGACAGATCCGCATACATCACGATATCCGTAAAAAAGTCCAATGACGGATCTATCATCTCTAAAATATTACGTTCCACCATTGTTTCACTGTAATCATGGTAGAAATAGTAAATAGTCTGCATCACTTCTCTTTTATCCACTACTTCATCCTGTGCTGCCGCAAAGATTCCATAGACCTCTACAAACAGCTCGCCGAAAATCGTAATGTCCTCTGCTCTTCCCTCATAGGCATAGCCAATGCAGGCACGAAGTTCTGTATAGAGAAAACTTAAGACTCCGCCAAATTCCTCTCCCAGCTTTTCCACTGCATAGGAAGGGTTAGCGTAACTGGTGTCATAATTTTTTCCTAAAATATCCTGATAAAACTCTTTGTTTCTCTTTTTTGCCTCTTCCTCTGACTCTGCATCTAACAGTCCCTGCTGCTTTTTTTGCAGTGTTTCATCTACTTTTTCTAAAAATAATGCTGTCTTTTGAAAATACTCCTGATAGCGGGCAGGTACGCTCTCTTCTTTTGCAATCTCCCGGATGCGTCCCGTCACTAATTCATATCGTTCTTTTTGTAATTCCTGATCCATATATCTTCCTACATATCTCCTTACATATCATCTATGATATTGCCTTTTTTTATATTCTGTTCAATAATTTCCTTCTGATACTCCCAGATTGCCTCGGAGCCCTCATGTGTTCTCGCATTCCTTTTCATGATCTGGGATTTTTTCACACCGTGTTCTCTCCACGATTTGCCTTCGGATGCATCATTTAAAAGCATTGGCTGTGCATTGTCAAGCACATGGGCAAATTTTGCCTCCGGGGTTTTGCTCTCTTCAAATTCTTCCCAAAGGTTCCGGTACTCTTTCGCCATATCTTCCGGAAGTATCGGAAAGATCCGGTCTGCCGCCTTTTGCTCCCGCTCTTTTTTTGTCTGGTTGCCTGCCGCATCATATGCATAAGTGTCACCGGCATCAATCTCTATGGCATCGTGTAACAATACCATTTTCATTGTTTTTAACACATCGATCGGCTCATTGGAATATTCCGCAAGGATGCCGCACATCAAAGCCAGATGCCAGGAATGTTCCGCATCATTTTCCTTACGCTCTCCATTTGCAAGATATGTCTGTCTCATGATGGATTTCATTTTATCCATCTCTAAAATGAAATCCATCTGCTTTTTCAGCCGTTCGTTATCCATTTCGTCTTCTCCTTTATAACAAAATTCCTAACATGTAAAGTGCCAACCACAGCACTGTCGCAACCGCCGACAATCCGACTGCCGTATATGGAATGGAGCGGAAGGTGTCTTTTTCCTGCACTGCCTGTACGGCCTCTATAAAAGATGCAACACCGACAAACAGTGCAACAACACCTGCACTTCCTAAAAATGCACCACCGTTTCCTGCACTTGTGACTGCCTGTATCAGCATTCCTGCTAATATGAGCAGGGAGATCACTGCTCCGACACAGGCGATCATGCCGCGAACGGATTTTTTCTTCTCTGTAAATTTATAACTTCTGTTATTCTTCTTTTTTCTCATTTCTTCTCTTCTTCCACTTCCTTGCAACCCAAAAACAAAGATAACCGAGACTTCCTCCCAGCGTATTTAAAATCATATCATCCACATCGAAACTGCCCACCTTAGACACCAGCTGTATACACTCGATCAAAAGACTGAACTCAAAGCTGATGAGTGTCACATATGCAAAACTCCTGTTTTTCTGACTAAGGAATGGCAGAAAAAAGCCAAACGGAAGAAACGCCGCGACATTTCCGAGCAGATTTACTACTACTGCTGTCATTCCCAGCTTCTTTCGATAGATGATAAAACGCTTGATTTCCAAAAATGGAACCAGATTGTAATGATAGGTTCTGGTCAGATTGGTTCTTCCCATGATTTCCGCAAAAAACAGGAAGTAACTCAAAAGCAGCAGATATCCTCCGAACAGAATCCATCTAAAACATAATTTCTTTTTTGTCATGTAACAAACGTGCCCCGCTTACCACTGCAATAATACCGCAAACTAAGCCTGCCACCATCATAATGATCCCAACAGTCAGTGCTCCTGCTCCACTGCGGCTCATTGTCTTATATGCTTTTTCGTTCATAATCATTCCTCCAATTATTTTACACCATACTCCTGATAGTATTGGTCAATTGCTGTTTTTAATGTATCGTCAATGACAATTTTTCCCTGACATGGACGATTATGGAGATGTTCTACCACATCTGCCATGCTGACAATGGCATTTGCATCAAATCCATAGGTTTCTTTGATCTCTTCTAATGCGGATTTATCACCCTTGCCCCGCTCCATGCGGTTCAAAGATACCATAAGTCCTACGAGCTCTACCTTTCCCTGTGCCCGGATGATCGGAAATGTCTCTTCAATGGATTTCCCGGATGTTGTCACATCTTCAATGATCACCACTTTATCGCCATCCTGAATTTTACTTCCAAGCAGGATTCCTGTATCTCCATGATCTTTTACTTCCTTACGGTTTGAACAATAGCGGATATCTTTTCCATATAATTCACTGTATGCCATCGTTGTCGCAACACTTAACGGGATCCCCTTATATGCCGGACCGAATAACACATCAAAGTCATCTCCGTAATGCTCATGAATTGCCTTTGCATAGTATTCCCCGAGTCTGCGAAGCTGGCTGCCTGTGACATAAGCTCCTGCATTCATAAAAAACGGGGATTTTCTTCCGCTCTTTAATGTGAACTCACCAAACTTTAAGACATCACTCTCTACCATGAATTCGATAAATTCCTGTTTGTATTGTTCCATTCTGTTCTAAACCTCCATGATTTTAAGGCTCCCGCCTGATTTTATTTTCTACTCCGATACTGCTCCGATCAATTCCCGGATATCGGAAATCTCATATTCTGCCATGTAGCTTCGGATTCCTTCTAAGATTTCCATGGTTGCCCGTGGATTCTGAAAATTCGCTGTTCCCACAGCTACCGCAGTTGCTCCTGCAAGCATCATTTCGATCGCATCCTCTGCTGTATGCACACCACCCATTCCGATGATCGGAAGGTTAACTGCCTGTGCCACCTGATAGACCATGCGTACTGCGATCGGATGAACCGCAGGACCTGACATGCCTCCGGTCTTATTTGCCAGTGCAAATTTCCGGTTATGAATGTTGATCTTCATTCCTGTTAATGTATTGATCAGGGACAACACATCTGCACCACCGGCTTCTGCCGCTTTTGCCATCTCTGTGATATCCGTCACATTCGGACTTAATTTCATGATGACCGGCTGTTTTGCATGCTTTTTGATCTCTTTTGTAATTGCCTCTATCGCTTTTGGGTCCTGACCAAAAGCAATCCCGCCTTCTTTGACATTCGGGCAGGAGATATTGATTTCTAACATATCCACCGGCTGGTCGGATAAACGTTCTACAACTTCGCAGTAATCCTCGGTAGTTCTTCCGCATACATTGACGATGATCTTTGTATCAAACTGTGTTAAAAACGGGATATCTCTTTCCACAAAAAGATCAATGCCCGGATTCTGCAATCCGATGGCGTTGAGCATTCCGCCATAGACTTCCGCTACCCGTGGAGTTGGATTTCCTTCCCACGGAACGTTTGCAACGCCTTTCGTCACTACTGCTCCTAACCGGTTCAGATCCACAAATTCTGAATATTCCTCACCGGAGCCAAAGGTGCCTGAGGCTGTCATGATCGGATTATTTAAGGTAACTCCTGCTAAATCTACTTTCAGATTCATTACAACTCCACCTCCTCAGCTAAAAATACCGGACCTTCTTTACAGATACGTTTGTTATGCACATTCGTATGGCTGTCCTTATGTTTGGACTTGCATACGCAGGCAAGACATGCTCCGATTCCGCATGCCATCCGTTCTTCCATCGAAATCCAGCATTCGATTCCTGCTTCTTTTGCATATTCCTTCACTGCTTTTAACATCGGAGTCGGTCCACAGGCATAGATGATATCTGCCTTTAACTCGTTGACACGGATCGCATCTAAAACGGTTCCTTTGGTTCCCATACTTCCATCTTCGGTTGCAAGATAGATTTCTCCTGCCTTTTCAAATTCCTCTGTTAAGAAAAGCTCATCCCGATATCCCAATACGATCTGTTTTTCACATTCGAGTTCTTTGGCTAATTCTAACATTGGCGGAATTCCGATCCCGCCTCCTATCAGGATTGCTTTTTTGGATTTTTTCGGAAAACCGTTTCCTAACGGTCCTAAGATATCTAAGATCATTCCGGCTCTCATACCCGAAAACTCTTCTGTTCCCTTACCCGCAACACGGTAAACAATCCTCAATGCTCCATCTTTTTTGTCTATTTCACAAATACTGATCGGTCTTGGCAGCATTCTGCTTCCGTCCTTACAATAAACAGAAATAAACTGTCCTGCTTTTGCATTTTTTGCAATCTCATCCGTCTTTAACCACATGCTGAATACTCCGTCTGCGATCTCCTCCTGACGGATCACGATTGCTTCTTCCCTGCTCTTTTCTGACATGTCCTTCTCCTTACTTTGCTCTCTCCAAAGCTGTACTGATGTCTTCCACCATATCGATCACGGCTGCTCTGGATGCTTCCGCGAAATGCTCGGCTCCGAATTTTGCATATTTTTCCTGCTTATATGCCGCAATGATACCTCTGGAAGAATTTACAATGGCTCCTAAACCATCCTCGTTAAAGAAGTGTACCAGATCTGCTCCTTTTCCTCCCTGTGCTCCATAGCCCGGTACTAAAATATAGCTCTTTGGCATTACTTTCCTTAAGACTTTTCCCATTTCCGGATAAGTTGCCCCCACAACTGCTCCGATGTAACTATAGGAATCTCCCATGTGGGCTGCACCCCACTCGGCAACTTTTTCCCCTACCCACTCATAGAGTGGTCTGCCGTCGATGATGCGGTCCTGGAATTCCCCACTGGATGGGTTTGATGTCTTAACAAGGATGAACAATCCCTTTTTTTCTTCCTTACATATATCTACAAACGGTTTGATCCCATCTGTTCCCAGATATGGGTTGACCGTTGCAAAATCTTCATTAAATGCCTGACAGATGGTATTTCCTACCTGTACTTTTCCCAGATGTCCGACTGCATAGGCTGCAGAGGTAGAACCGATATCTCCTCTCTTGACATCTCCGATCACGACCAGACCTTTTTCGTGACAGTAATCTACGGTTTTTTGGAATGCTTTCAGTCCTTCTACACCAAACTGCTCATACATGGCAATCTGCGGCTTTACTGCCGGGATCAGGTCATAGGTCGCATCTACGATCTCTTTATTGAACTGCCAGATCGCATCTGCTGCTCCTTCTAAGGTCTCTCCGTATTCTGCAAATGATTTCTTCTGTATATGTTCCGGCACATAGTTTAACATCGGATCTAATCCTACAACGATTGGTGCATTGGTTTTTTGAATGTTACTGATAAGTTTGTTGATCATGCTTTTTCTCCTGTCATTTCTTTTTCATATATCATCTTACCGCCACAAATGGTATACTCTACCTCACCGGTTACGGTACGTCCATCAAATGGTGTATTTCTTCCTTTGGATGCAAAATTATTTTTATCGATCTGATATGTTTTTTTCGGATTAAAAATTACAATATCCGCATCTTTTCCAACTTCTAAGCTGCCTCTGTTACTTCCAATGACTTTTGCCGGATTGTAACTCATCTTTTCCGCCATCTGCATTGGTGTCAGATATCCCTTTAATACCAGCTCACTGTAAGTCAGCGCCGCTACGGTTTCGATGCCCACGATCCCAAACGGTGCTTTTTGCATGCTCTGGTTTTTATCCTGTTGTGTATGAGGAGCATGGTCTGTTGCAATGACATCCATGATATCTTCTTTTAATCCCTGTCTTAATGCCTCCACATCCGCTTTGGTACGAAGTGGCGGGTTCATTTTATAATTGGTATCATACGGTACCATATCTTCGGTAGACAGTGTAAAATGGTGTGGGCAGACTTCTGCCGTCACAGGAAGTCCGTCTGCTTTTGCCTCTTTTACCATGGTAACACTGTCCTTTGTGGAACAGTGACAAAGATGCAGTCTTGCCCCTGTCTCTTTTGCTAAAATAATATCTCTTGCTATGATCACATCTTCTACGGAATTGGTGATCCCTGCAAGTCCCTGTTTTTTAGTGATCTCATCTGCGTTTACTACTCCGCCCTGAACTAAATGAATATCTTCGCAGTGTGCTAACACAGGAATCTTACACTCTGCTGCAATCTTCATTGCTTCTCTATATAAATCGGTACGCATGACCGATTTGCCGTCTTCACTGATCGCCGGGCTGCCTGCCTGAACCATGCCTTTGATATCCGCAAGTTCCTCTCCCTGCTGCCCTTTTGTGACTGCTCCAACCTGTAAGACTCTGGTCAGTCCCTCACTCTCTGCTTTTTTATGCACATATGACACCACGTCCGCATTATCTACGACCGGCTTTGTGTTTGGCATTGCTAAGATTGTCGTATAACCGCCCTTTGCCGCTGCCCGCACTCCGCTTGCAATCGTTTCTTTTTCTTCGTATCCCGGATCTCTTAAATGCACATGCAGATCAATAAATCCCGGCATGACATAACTGCCTGCCGCATCTATGACACGTTCTGCTTTACATTTTAATTTTTTTCCTCTTTTTGCAATTTTTCCATCTTCAATGAAAATATCTATTTCCTCGTCTGTTTCCGTTGCAGGGTCTAAGACATGCCCATTTTTAATAAGAAGTGTCATTTCCTCTCCTCACTTTGCTTTACTAGTCTGTATGCTTGCACTTTTTGTATTGTAAGCTTTCACTCATTGTATCATGTGACAGGATGTATCGCAACCGTGATTGTGGATTTCGCCGGTGCGAATTTTCTTTTAAAATCCACTCGAATGTTCTAAAACACATAGAAAAACAGCACCTCTCTATTTTTAGAAATGTACTGTTCTTCTGAAGATTCTGATCAAATCCTTTTATATCTTTCTCTTTTATTTCTTCGTTCCCTATCCTTACTCCATGTCCTTTAATGCGCGTCCCATCGGAATTCTCCGTATGCGCTTCATCTGGATCATATATACGACCAGATAGCATACAATGCCGATCGCGATCATTGCAGGATAGATCCAAGGAGCAACATAGTAGGTCAGCCAGCCGTTAAATTGCTGCATCATCACATAGTAAATCATTCGCATCGTAAAATCGCAGATTGGAATTACCAGCAGAAGCGATATCACAAGCATTGCTCCTGTCGCACGGTTATAGAGACTGCCTGCCTCTTTGTCACTGTAGCCTAAGATCTTGATCATGGAAATGGACTGTTCATTTTTCTCCACGATCATTTTTGCTAACAGATAGATGACTAAAACATAGAGGAATACGGAAAATGCACATATCAGCCACATCATGTCACCCATGGAATCCTCTAACTGGTCCGCAATGACGGTCAGATCATCCTGCGTGATAATGGATGCAACCATGCTGCTGTCAATATCCTTTATTTTTTTATCCGTAAAATATCCGTTAAAATAATCCTCATCATAATCGAAGATACGGTTAAAATTCTCCATACTCATAAATACCGACAAGGTCGCCGGATAATCATAAGTACCGCTGACGGTAAAGGTATAGGAATCATCCTCATATTTCTTTTCTAAGGTTACTTTTTCTCCCTCTTTCAGACCATATTTTTCTAAAAATCCATCGGAAAGAAGCACTTTATTTTTTCCGGAAGGGATCTTGGCATCCTTCAAATAGGTAGAATCCTCTTCCACACCATAGACCGTGATCTCTTCGCCCCGCTCTGTCTGTAAGGACATCACTGCATATTTTTCCGCACCCTTTGTCTCTGTCTGAACAGGTGCCTTTAAAATGTACTGATATTTTGCAATTTCTGAATGGATGACTTCTGTTTTAAAGTTCTGTAACAGAGGTGACATCATCATACCAAAGAACAGCAGAAAACTTGCAAAGAACACACCTAAAAACAGGGTCAGGTATGCTGAAATATTCTGGAATACGATACGCAGCCGGAAACGTGTAAAAAATTTAAACTCCGGCAGACGTATCACGCCTTTCTTTTTCTTTTTCCGCAGTTCGTGACGTAAAAACTGCAACGGTGGCAGATGCATCATGGAAACTAAGATCAACAGCACGATCGCAAATACGATCAGACATGGAACTACGGTCGTCAGCCAGAATGCTTCTGTATTCCATATTGTCTCGTAAGTCGGAAGTGAATAGCTGTGATAATAAATATCTACGACTACATCTTTCATGCAGGTATATCCTAAAATGTTTCCGATAACTGCTGAGATCAGTGTAACCCGGATCGGCAGAGTCAGATAATGCCGGATCAGTTCACCCCGTGTGTAGCCGAGTGCCCGCAGGGTTCCTATGGTCGATGCTTCTTTTTCTATCGTACTGCGTGTCGTTACGGCAAAGACAAATGCCAGAACGACCATCACAATATAGAGCAGGGTAATGATCATGACCAGATCACCGCCCATGTCCTCACCGGTAAAGGTGATCGCCTGATTATCGCGCGCCTTGACAAAATCGGTCAGTAAGCCGGTCTTCTTTAAAATGTCTTTGACATCATCTGACTTATCCGATGCTTTCTGTTCCGAATATCCGCGGTGATTCCAGCGGTATGCATAGCAATAATGCAGTTCATCATCGGAAAACCGTTCAAATCCCTTCTCTGTTAC
>OIWO01001562.1_pt1 | contig 18336 bp, 8 predicted proteins | sample 1587641 | NCBI WGS metagenome assembly OIWO01 (sample SAMEA3888924, study PRJEB22519) | human gut metagenome | biome: human gut; feature: human-associated habitat; material: faeces | place: Denmark | collected 2010
CTTCGTCTCCACGGCGAGGTCCTGCACCAACAGACCGCCGTTCACGCTGACGTACTGCTTCTGTCCGACCGCGCCCTGCTCCATATCGACCTCCAGCAGCCGCAGGTTTTTCTTCGTGCAAAGCACTTCGAGCGCGCCCTCATCGAATTTGGGGGCCATGATGATTTCGAGGAAAATCGGCTTCATCAGCTCGGCCGCCTCCTTCGTAACGGTACGGTTCGTCGCCACGATGCCGCCGAAAATCGACACCTTGTCGGCTTCATAGGCCTTGGTCCACGCTTCCACGACATCCCGTCCCACTGCGGCACCGCAGGGATTCATATGCTTCAGACCCACGCAGAACGGCTTGTCGAACTCGCGCACGATGCACAGCGCGGCGTTGGCGTCCTGGATATTGTTGTACGACAACTCCTTGCCGTTGAGCTGTCTGGCGAATGCCAGCGAATAGGGCACCTCCTTCCCCTCGCGGTAGAATTTGGCCGACTGGTGGGGGTTTTCGCCGTAGCGCAGCGACTGCACGAGGTCGAACTCGAGGAAAAGCTTCTCGTTCAGACCCGCCTGCGCGCGCATATAGGCGGCGATCATCGCGTCGTACTCGGCGGTATGCGTATAGGCTTTGGCCGAGAGCTTCAGGCGCGTGGCCTTTTCGGTATTGCCGCCGGCGCGAATCTCGTCCAGAATCGCGTCATAGTCCGCGGGGTCGCACACCACCGTCACGTCGGCCCAGTTCTTGGCCGCCGAGCGAAGCATCGAAGGTCCGCCGATGTCGATGTTCTCGATGGCGTCCTCCATCTTCACGCCGGGTTTCGAAATCGTCTCCCGGAACGGATAAAGGTTCACGCAGACCATGTCGATGAACTCGATATGATTATCCTTCAGGGCTTTCAGGTGCTCCGGATCGTCGCGGCGGGCCAGCAGTCCGCCGTGCACGTTGGGATGCAGGGTCTTCACGCGGCCGTCGCAGATCTCGGGGAATCCCGTCACGTCGCTGATGTTGATTACCTCCACGCCGCTGTCGGCCAGGAGCTTCATCGTACCGCCCGTGGCGATCACCTCCCAGCCCAGAGTCCGCAGCCCTTTGGCAAACTCCACGACACCGGTCTTGTCACTTACACTAATTAATGCGCGCATTATTCGATCAGTTTTTTAATAGTTTCAATGTATAACGGATATTCCACGGCATGAATCATCGCTTCCAGTTCCCCGATGTCATCGCCCTCGTAGGGAAAGGCCCGCTGGGCGATGATGCGTCCGCCGTCCAGCTCGGCGTCGACGTAATGGATCGTCACGCCGAAGACCTTGACGCCGTATTCCAGCGCCTGCTCGATGGCATGCGCCCCGCGGAATGCCGGCAGCAGCGAAGGGTGGATGTTGACGATCCGTCCGCCGTAAGCCCCCAGCAGCACGTCGCCGACGATGCGCATGTACCCCGCCAAGCAGACCAGCTCCACGCCGGCTTGGTCGAGCCGCCGCACGATCTCGCGCTCGTAGTCGGCCTTCGAGGCATACTCTTTCGGGGCGAATACGAATGCCTCGACCCCGTGCCCCGCAGCCCGCTGCACAACCCCGGCGCCGGGTTTGTCGCAGACCATCAGCACCACCCGGGCCGGGATCTCTCCCCGCTCGCAGGCCGTGGCGATAGCCTCGAAGTTCGTGCCGCTGCCGCTGGCAAAGACCGCAAGGCGTCGCACGGCCTTAGCGGATTACGACACCCTCGGTGTCCGTGACACGTCCGATGACGGCCGCCTTCTCGCCCTGCTCCGCAAGGATGGCGATGGCTTTCTCTGCCTGCGACGCATCGAGGGCGATGACCATGCCGATACCCATGTTGAAGATGTTGAACATCTCGCGGTGGGCCACCTTGCCGTATTTCTCGAGGAAGCGGAACACGGGCAGAATCTCCCAAGTGCCCTCCTCGATCTCGAGCCCCTGCCCTTCGTGCAGAATGCGGGGGATATTTTCGTCGAACCCTCCGCCCGTGATATGGCTGATGCCGTGTACGTCGCAGCTGCGGATCACTTCGAGCACCTGCTTCACGTAGATCTTCGTCGGGGTGAGCAGCACTTCGCCCAGCAGTTTGTTCGACAACTCGGGATAGACCTTGTGCAGATCCAGGCAGTTATCCGCAAGAATCTTACGCACGAGGCTGAAGCCGTTGGAGTGCACGCCGCTCGAGGCGATGCCCACCAGCACATCGCCGGCCCTGACCTTCGATCCGTCGATGAGCTTCGATTTCTCGACCACGCCGACCGTGAAACCGGCGATGTCGTACTCGCCCTCGGAGTACATGCCCGGCATTTCGGCCGTCTCGCCGCCGACCAGCGCACAACCCGCCTGGCGGCAGCCGTCGGCAACGCCACTCACGATGGCTTCGATCTTCTGGGGTTCGTTATGGCCTACGGCGACATAGTCGAGGAACACCAAGGGCTCGGCACCCTGCGCCAGCACGTCGTTGACGCACATGGCCACGGCATCGACGCCGATCGTGTCGTGCTTGTCCATCTCGAACGCCAGCTTGAGCTTCGTGCCCACGCCGTCGGTACCGCTCACCAGCACCGGCTCCTTCACGTTCAGCGCCGAGAGGTCGAACATGCCTCCGAATGCACCGATATTGCCCATCACGCCCAGGCGCGAGGTCGATGCCACGTGTTTCTTGATGCGCCGCACCACTTCGTATCCAGCCTCGAGGTTCACACCGGCCTTCTCATAACTCTGTGCCATTATAATCTTCCTTTTAAAGTAGTCCTTAACATTTTACGTCTTTGTTCACCTCATCGACCGACTGGTACAACGCCGTGGGATAGTGCCCCGTGAAGCAGGCCATGCACAAATCCTTGCGGTTCCCCGCCCTGAGCAGCGCCCCGGGCGACAGGAACGCCAGCGAATCGGCGCATATCTCCTCGCGGACACCGTCCACCTCCTTGCGCGCCGAGATCAGCTCGTCGCGGGTCGAGGTATCCACCCCGTAGAAGCAGGGGTGCGTCATCGGGGGACTGGCAATGCGCACGTGCACCTCGGTGGCCCCCGCCTCCTTGAGCATCGTGACGATGCGGCGCGAGGTCGTACCGCGCACGATCGAATCGTCGACCAGCACCACGCGCTTGCCCTTGACGATCGTCCGCACGGCCGAGAGCTTCATGCGCACCCCTTTCTCGCGCAGCTCCTGCGAAGGCTGGATGAACGTACGGCCGATGTACTTGTTCTTGATAAGCCCCATTTCATACGGCAGGCCGCTCGCCTCGGCATAGCCCATCGCGGCGCTGAGGCTCGAGTCGGGAACCCCGACCACGATGTCCGCCTCGGCAGGCGCCTCGCCGAAGAGCAGGCGCCCCGACTCCTTGCGGTAGGCATGGACGTTGCACCCTTCGATGTCACTGTCGGGACGTGCAAAGTAGATATACTCCATCGAGCACATCTCGCAACGCTTATACTGCGAGAAATCGCGGCTCCGGATGCCCTCGCTGTCGATCGTGACGATCTCGCCCGGCTCGACGTCGCGGACGAACTCCGCACCCAGCACGTCGAAGGCACAGGTTTCGCTCGACACGACATAACCGTCGCCCAGCCGGCCGATCGACAGCGGCCGCAGGCCGTATTTGTCACGGCAGGCATAGATGCGATTGGCGGTCATGATCAGGAATGCAAAAGCCCCCTCGATCATGTTCAGCGCGTCGATGATCGAATAGATGCGCGGACGGTCGTGATACTTGGTCTCCTTCTTGATCAGGTGCGCCAGGATTTCGCTGTCCGAGGTCGACTGGAACAGGCTCCCCTTGTTCTCGAGGTAAATACGCAGCAGCGCCGAATTGACGATATTGCCGTTGTGCGCCAGCGCGAAATCGCCCGTGTTGTGGCGGAAAAGGAACGGTTGCACGTTCTCGATGCCACCACCGCCGGCGGTGGTATAGCGCACATGCCCGATGGCCATGTCGCCCTTGAGCGTCGAGAGGTTTCCCTCGCCGAACACCTCGGTCACCAGGCCGCCGCCCTTGATGCGGCGGAACGTCGCGTCCCGGTCGACGGTCACGATACCGGCACCCTCCTGTCCGCGGTGCTGCAAGGCATGCAGGCCATAGTAGGTCAGCGACGCTGCGTCCTTGACTCCGAAGACGCCGAACACCCCGCACTCCTCATGCAACTCGCGGTCGCTAATCTGCCCCATCACCATTACCCGACGATTTTCTGCAAACGTGCCAAAATCTCCTCGTAAGCCTCGCGCACCTTGCCCAGGTCACGACGGAAACGGTCTTTGTCGAGTTTCTCGTTGGTCGTCATGTCCCACAGGCGGCAGGTGTCGGGCGACACCTCGTCGGCGAGCACGATCTCCCCGTCCGACGTACGGCCGAACTCGATCTTGAAGTCCACGAGTTTGATGTTCATCTTGGCGAAAAGGTTGCGCAGGATCTCGTTGATACGCGAGGTCATGGCGTAGATCAGTTCGAGTTCCTCGTAGGTCACGGCACCCAATGCCACGGCGTGGTGGTCGTTGATCAGCGGGTCGCCCAGCTCGTCCTTCTTGTAGCAGATGTCGTAGATGACGTTCGACGGCTGCGTACCCTCCTCGATACCGAGGCGCTGGGCCATCGAACCGGCGATGACATTGCGCACGATCACCTCCAGCGGGATGATCGTCACCCGGCGGCACACCTGGTCGCGGTCGTTGATCGTCTCGATATAGTGGGTCTTGACACCCGACTTCTGAAGCTCCTTGAAAATCAGGGTCGAGATGGCGTTGTTCAGCACGCCCTTGTTTTCGATCGTGGCTTTCTTGATGTTGTTGAAAGCCGTTGCCGCATCCTTGTAGTGGATGATGATCTTGTCGGGATCGTCGGTGCGGAAAACCTGTTTTGCCTTGCCTTCGTAGAGCATTTCGAGCTGTTTCATGGTGTTTGTGAGTTTAAGTTTTATATTGTACTAATTTTTGCGGAAATAGTCGACGGCATTGCGGAACAGCGACTGCTCCTTCTCGCCTGCGATATTTTTGAAGAGGTTTTTCTCGTAACGCTCCGTATGCCCCATCTTGCCGAGGATCTGGCCGTCACGCGACACCAGGCCCTCGATGGCATACGACGAACCGTTGGGGTTGTACGGCGCCTCGGCCGTCGCACGCCCTTCGGGATCGACATACTGGAAGGCCACCTGCCCGTTGGCGAACAGCTCCCGGGCAAGTTCTTCGCTCACGACGAACTTGCCTTCGCCGTGGCTGACAGCGATCGAGTGGATGTCGCCCAGGCCAAAGCCCGCGAGCCACGGGGAGTTGAGCGTCGAGACGCGCGTCGAGACGATCTGCGAAATATGGCGGTTGATGTCGTTGCGGAACAGCGTCGGCGAATCCTTGGTCACCATGCCCAGGCGGCCGTAAGGCAGCAGGCCGGATTTGACGAGCGCCTGGAAACCGTTGCAGATGCCGAGGATCAGCCCTCCGCGGTCGAGCAACGCATGGATTTCATCGCGTATATCCTTATTGTTGAGTACGTTGACGATAAACTTGGCGCTGCCGTCGGGTTCGTCGCCCGACGAGAAGCCGCCGCTCAGCACGAAGATATGGGCGCGGCGGATATGTTCCTTCATTTCGCGGATCGAACGCAGGATGTCGTCGCCCCCGAGGTTGCACAACACGCTCATTTCGACCTCGGCCCCGGCCTTGCGGAATGCTTTGGCCGTGTCGTAGTCGCAGTTGGTGCCCGGGAACACGGGGATATAGACCAGCGGATGTTCGACGGCTTCGCCCCGATAGGCGAAAGTCCGGGGTGCGGGCTCCGAGGTCATCACTCCGGCATGGTTCTCCCCCTTGTCGGGGTAAACGGCCGCGAATTTCTCGGTATTGGCCTTGTAGAGGGCGTCGAGCGGCATTTTCACGCCGTTGACGGTCAACGCCCCTTCGGCTGCGGTCATACCCAGCAGCCCGGCCGCAGGATGGGTCAGTTCGACGGCGCTCTCGACAAGGATCGAACCATAGGCGTATCCGAAGAGTTCCGCCTCGTCCATCTCCACCTCGGCGCCGATGCGGTTGCCGAAAGCCATCTTGGCAAGACCTTCGGCGACACCTCCGAAGCCCACCGACCATGCGGCGAGGATATTGCCGCGTTCGATATTTTCGCTGACAAAGCCGAAGTTGTCCTTCAGCTGCGCCGTGTCGGGCATATGGTTCTCCCTGGGCGTATGGCGCACCAGGTAGATACGGTTGCCGGCCTTCTTGAAATCGGTCGAAATGACCGTCCCGGCATTCACCGTCGTGATGCCGAAGGCCATCAGCATGGGCGGGACGTTGATATGCTGGAACGTGCCCGACATCGAGTCCTTGCCGCCGATCGAGGGCAGGCCCAGTTCGACCTGCATCTTCAGCGCACCGAGCAGGGCACCCAGCGGCTTGCCCCACGAGCGGGGATCGCGGGTCATGCGTTCGAAATATTCCTGGTATGAGTAACGCATCCTGTCATAACGCGCGCCCGCAGCCACGACCTTGGCAGCAGCTTCGACGACGGCATACGCAGCACCGTGGTAAGGGCTCCACGAGGCCAGGTAGGGATTGTAGCCGAAGGCCATGATGCTGGCCGTGTCGGTGTAACCGTCGGTCGGGAGTTTCTGCACCGACACCTGCGTTTCGCTGCCCTGCGTGCGGCCGCCGAACGGCATCAGCACGGTGGAACGGCCGATCGTCGAATCGAACATTTCGATCAGGCCGCGCTGCGAGACGACATTGTTGTCGCGCAGGTTCTCCTCGAAGCGTTCGGCAAACGTCGCGCCCACGACCTCACGGGCAAAAGGATCGCGGTTCTCCACCTCACCGATCATGGCTTCGGCATAGTGCTTCGCCCCGGCGCTGTCGATGAATTCACGGGCGAGGTCTACGACTTTGCGCCCTTTGTTGAACATCCGCATACGGGCCGTATCCGTCACGTCGGCCACCTCGACCGCCTCGATATTCTCCTCGCGGCAGTAGCCCATGAATTCGGCGACGTCCTTCGCCTCGACGACCACGGCCATACGCTCCTGCGACTCGCTGATCGCCAGTTCCGTGGAATTCAGGCCGCTGTACTTGGTCTTCACACGGTCGAGGTAGATGTCCAGCCCGTCGGCCAGCTCGCCGATGGCGACGCTGACGCCGCCGGCACCGAAGTCATTCGATTTCTTGATGAGCCGCGTCACCTCCGGGCGGCGGAACAGGCGTTCGAGCTTGCGCTCCTCGGGGGCATTGCCCTTCTGCACCTCGCTGCCGCAGGTTTCGAGCGACTTGGTATTGTGCTCTTTCGACGAACCCGTGGCGCCGCCGATACCGTCACGCCCCGTGCGGCCGCCCAGCATGACGATCTTGTCGCCCGGGACGGGTTTTTCGCGGCGGACGTTTTCAGCCTTCACGGCACCGACCACGGCACCGACTTCGAGGCGCTTGGCCACATAGTCGTCGTGGTAAATCTCGCGCACATGGGTCGTTGCCAGCCCGATCTGATTGCCGTAACTGGAGTAGCCCGCGGCGGCCTTCTTCGAAATGACGCTCTGCGGGAGCTTGCCTTCGAGCGTATCGGACACCTTCTGGTAGATATTGCCGGCACCCGTTACGCGCATGGCCTGGTAGACGTAGCTGCGCCCCGACAACGGGTCGCGGATAGCGCCGCCCAGACAGGTCGAAGCACCGCCGAACGGCTCGATCTCGGTCGGGTGGTTATGGGTTTCGTTCTTGAATTGCAGGAGCCACTTCTCGGTCGCCCCGTCGACATCGACATCGACGTATACCGAGCAGGCATTGTTCTCGTCGCTCACTTCTAGGTCGTCCAGCAGCCCTTTCTTGCGCAGGTAACGGGCGCCGATGGTCGCCATGTCCATCAGGCAGATGCTCTTGTGCTCGCGGCCCAGTTCGCGGCGGATGCGCAGGTAGAGGGCCAGCGAATCCTCGATCTCGTCCTTTGCGAACGACTCCTCGACCGTGATGCCCTCCAGCTCGGTGGTGAAGGTCGTATGGCGGCAGTGGTCGCTCCAATAGGTGTCGAGGATGCGCAGCTCGGTCTCATAGGGATCGCGCCCCTCGGCACGGAAATATTTCACCACCTCGCGCAGGTCGTCGGCATTCATCGCCAGCCCGTACCGCTTGCAGCAGGGTTCCAGTTCGGCGTCGGTCATCTTGGTGAAGCCTTCCAGCACGGCGACGGGCTTCACCTCGGCCTGTTCCATGTCGGTCAGCACGTCCAGATTCTTCTCGCGCGACTCGACCGCGTTGATATAGTAATGGCGGATGCGCGCCAGATCTTCGTCGGAAACGGCATCGTCGAACAGCAACAGCTTCGACGAGCGGATGCGCACCTGGGCCGACGGGTCGATCAGCCGCACGCAGTCGACGGCCGACGCGGCACGTTGGTCGAACTGGCCGGGGAGGTACTCCACGGCGATGTATTTCCGTCCCGCCAGGTCGCACGAATCGGTCACGCTGTCGGTTACCACTTCGCCGAAGACGCTGTAACGGCTCTTTTCGAGCAGCTCTCGGCTGAACCCGAACAGGTCGTAGACGTTGAGCAACCGCAGACTGCGGATGTCCAGGTTCAGATTGGTGTTCAGCTCCCGGCGCAGGCTGTCGGCCTCGACCCGGAAACGGGGATGTTTCTCAACAAAAATCCGGTAGTTTTCCATGTTATTTCGTTTGCACTTATTTTACGAATCTGTCGGCCCACGCGGCACCGTATTCCCCGGCGTCCATCCCGACGAAGGTGATATGCCCCATCTTGCGCTTCGGACGGCTCTCGGTCTTGCCGTAAAGGTGGACATGGACACCCGGGCGGTTTTCGGCGGCGATTCTCTCGGCCGCTTCGAGATCCTGCCCCAGGATATTCTTCATCACGGTCGGCGCCACGAGCTGCGGCTCCTGCAACGGTTCGCCCAGCAGGAAGCGCACCAGCTCGCGGAACTGGTTGGTCGTGCACCCCTCGATGGTATAGTGCCCCGAATTGTGGGGCCGCGGCGCCATTTCGTTGAAATAGAACTCTCCGTCGCGGATGAAGAACTCGATGGCGAGGATCCCGCGGTAGCGGCAGGATTTCATGAACCGCTCGCCGGCCGCAGCCATGCGGCTGCGCAGGCCGTCGTCGATCCCCTCGGCGGGGACGAAGCACAGGTCGAGGATGCCGTCGCGGTGGACGTTCCGCCCGATGGGGAAATGGATGACGCGCTCCCCGTCCGAGACCATCACGATGCTGGCTTCGAAATCGAACGGCACGAACGCCTCCAGAATGCAGGGTACGGAGAGCATCGGCAGCGCACGCGGCACGTCGGCCTCGCCCTTCAACACCAATTGCCCGTGGCCGTCGTATCCCAGCGTACGGGTCTTGAGCACCGCCGGGAATCCTATCTCGGCCAAGGCGGCACGCAGCGACGCCTCGTCGTCCACGGCGGCGTACAGGGGCGTCCGCAGCCCGTTGGCGCGGGCATTGTCCTTCTCGCGCAGGCGATCCTGCGAATCGTAAAGCGGGCGGAAACCCTGCGGGATGTTGTATTTCTTTTCCAGCGGGATCAGCACGCTGCCCGGGACGTTTTCGAATTCGTAGGTCACCACATCGCTGCGGCGGCAAAGCTCTTCGAGCGCCGCGGCATCGTCATACGCCGCCACGATGTGCCCGTCGCTCAGCGCGAACGCGGGGGCGTCGGGCGCAGGGTCGAGGCACAGCGTGCGCGCCCCGAGCAGGTGCGCCTGCTCGACGATCATCAGCCCCAGCTGACCGCCGCCGATGATACCGATCGTTTTCGTTTTCTCTGCCATAGCCGCCTCCCCTGCCGGATTAAAGTTCTGCCGCCAGTACGTCGGCGGTCTGTTTCGCACGGAACGCTTCGAGCCGGGCAGCCAGCTCCGCATCCTGCAGTGCGAGGATCGACACGGCTATCAGCGCCGCGTTCTTCGCCCCGTTGATGGCCGTCGTCGCCACCGGAACGCCCGCAGGCATTTGCACGATCGAAAGCAGCGAATCCAGCCCGTTCAGGGCGCGCGACTTCACGGGGACGCCCACCACGGGGAGCGTGGTCATCGAGGCCACCATGCCCGGCAGATGTGCGGCACCGCCCGCACCGGCGATAATCACCCCGATACCGCGGCTTTTGGCCGTCTTGGCATATTCGCACAGCAGGTCAGGGGTACGGTGGGCGCTCACCACGCGCTTTTCGAAATCGACACCGAATTGTCCGAGCATGGCAACGGCATCGGCCATCACCTCATAATCGCTCACCGAGCCCATAATAACACCGACCTTCATACCTTTGGTTTTAAGTTTGAAAAAAAGACAGACCGCCACGACACGTATGTCATGGCGGTCTGGTATCTATCTGCGTATTCCGCTCCCGGACACCTGCTGCCCTTGCATCTGCGTACTCCGATCCTGCTGTCGGCACGACGACGAATAGAACGCAGCGGCCTGGCCCTGCTGTTTCTTACGTTCGCGTTGGTCGATTCTGTCGGTAGATGTCATGGGGAGGTGTTCGGATTAACCTAACAATTGTCAAAACAACGTTACAAAAGTAGCGCTTTTCAGCCGATTTACAAAATCCCCGGGCATATTCTATTGACAAATTATCGACATTTCGGGATTCCGGCAAAAACAAAAAATCCGCCGCAGCCGGAACCGGCCGCGGCGGATTGACATCGGTTCAACCCGTCCGTGCTATTCGCGGCTGAACGAGTAAGGGGCATCCCTGGGCTCCGTACCCCGCGTGTAATCGGGTTCGGGACGCATCGAGAAGCGGACGCCGGCACCCTTCACGAGGTCGGAATGGCGAAGGAAATTATGCGTATAGGATTTCCCGTCGAACTGCACGGCTCCGATATAACGGTTCTCGGGGCTGTTGTCCGGCGCTTCGAGCACAATCTTATTCCCGTTTTCGAGGTTCACGACGGCCTTGCGGAACAGCGGCGAACCGACGACGTATTCGTCCGAAGCCGGGCAGACGGGATAGAACCCCAGGGCGGAAAAGACATACCAGGCCGAAGTCTGGCCGTTGTCCTCGTCGCCGCAATAGCCGTCGGGACGGGCCGAGTAGAGGCGATCCATCACCTCGCGCGCCCAGTACTGGGCTTTCCACGGGGCACCCGCATAATTATAGAGGTAGATCATGTGCTGCGCAGGCTGGTTGCCGTGGGCGTAGTTGCCCATGTCGGCCACCTGCATCTCGGTGATCTCGTGGATGCGGAATCCGTAGTAGCTGTCGTCGTAGATCGGCGGCACGACGAATACCGAGTCGAGCATCTGGACGAACTGCTCCCGGCCGCCCATCAGGTCGACGAGCCCCTCGACGTCGTGGAATACCGACCACGTATAATGCCACGAGTTACCCTCGGTGAAGGCGTCGCCCCACTTGTAGGGACTGAACGGCGCCTGGAACTTGCCGTCCCTGAGGCGACCGCGCATCAGACGGGTTTCGGGGTCGAAGACATTGCGGTAGTTCCGGGCACGCGCCACCCACTTGTCCAGTTCAGCCTGGGGACGGTTCAGTTTCTTCGCCACCTGCAGAATACACCAGTCGTCGTAGGCGTATTCGAGCGTACGTGCCACGTTCTCGGGAATGTTCACGTCGTAAGGGATATATCCCAGCTCGTTGTAGTACTCGTGCCCCCAGCGTCCGGTCGACGCAACGGTCGGGTGCACGTGCTCCGTGGCATACACCATCGCATCGTAGAGCACCCCGAGGTCTTTGTCGTTCGTGCCCTTCACCACGGCATCGGCAACCACCGAAGCGGAATTGTTGCCCACCATGCAGCCGCGGTGCCCGGGCGACGCCCATTCGGGCAGGAAACCGCTCTCACGGGCCGCATTGGCGAGTCCCTGCTGGATTTCGGCGTTCACGGACGGGTAAACGAAGTTCAGCAGCGGGAAGAGGCTGCGGAAGGTGTCCCAGAACCCGGTGTCGGTATACATGTAGCCGGGAAGCACCTCGCCGTTGTAGGGGCTGTAATGCACCACCTCGCCCTGGTCGGTCACCTCGTAGAACTTACGCGGGAAGAGCACCGACCGGTAGAGGCACGAATAAAACGTACGGTACTGGTCGTCCGTACCGCCCTCGACCTCGATGCGTCCCAGCACATTGTCCCAGCGCGCCTGCGCCTTGGACTTCACCGTTTCGAAATCGTCTCTGCCCAGCTCCCGGAGGTTCTGCAACGCCTGCTCGGGAGAAATGAACGACGACGCCACGCTGGCGCATATCTGCTGGCCGCGGCGGGTTGCGAAATGCACCTTGGCCACGGCATGTTCGCCCGTGACGGACTTCTGTCCTTCGGGATAGAGCAGGTTGCTGCCGGGTTTGTATCCGCCGGGGGCATCGGTCAACTCGATGGCGCTGAACGGCGTATCGAAGCGCACGACGAACCAGTTGCGGAAATTCTCCGGCACACCGCCGCTGTTGCGCGTGGTATAACCGACGATCGTACGGTCGTCGACCATCCCGACCTGCGAACCGCGGTCGAAGGCATCGATCACTACACCCGACTCCTTCGAGTCAGGGAAGGTGAAGCGCATCATTGCGGCGCGTTCGGTCGGCGTGATCTCCACGCGGATGTCGTGGTCGGCGAGGTAAGTCTTATAGTAATAGGGTTTGGCCACTTCGGACTGGTGCGAAAACCAGCTGGCGCGCGACTCCTCGTCGAATTTGTCCTCCCCGCGCACGGGCATGAGCGAGAACTGGCCGTAATCGTTGATCCACGGCGAGGGCTGGTGGGTCTGCTTGAATCCCCGCACCTGGTGCGCCCCGTAAGTATATGCCCAGCCGTCGCCCATCTTGCCGGTCTGGGGCGTCCAGAAATTCATGCCCCACGGCAAGGCGATGGCCGGATAGGTATTGCCCGTCGAGAGCGAAAAATCCGACTGCGTACCGACCAGCGTCGAAACGTACTCCGAAGGACGGAGGCGCTGCTCTGCGGCCGAAGGGCATGTGCACGAAGCGAGTGCGGCGGCACAGAGGGCGGCAAAAGCGATATATCCTTTTTTCATGGTCTTTCGATGTTTAGAGTTCATACCACACTGCGGGTTGGGCACCCATCTCGAATTCGAGCCTGCCGCCGGCGGCGATGTCGTCGAAGGCGATATAGGGCTTGGTGTAGGGTTTGCCGTTGAGCTTCACCGCCTGGATGTATTTGTTCGCGGCGGAGTTGTTATGCGCCGTGACGGTCAGCACGCCGTCGCGGACACGCACCTCGGCCCGGTCGAACAGGGGCGAGCCGAAGAAATAGCGGCCCCCGGCGGGTTCGACCTGGTAGAAACCCAGCGACGAGAGGACGTACCATGCCGACATCTGCCCCACGTCCTCGTTGCCCGAAAGCCCGTCGGGCTGGTCGTGGTAGAGCGTCGTCAGTATCTCGCGCACCTTGTCGGCGGTCTTCCACGGCTGACCGATCATCGTGTAGAGGTAGACGACGTGGTGGCTGGGTTCGTTGCCGTGGGCGTACTGACCGATCAGGCCCGAGATGTCGGGCGAGGCGGCTCCCTCGAGCACGGAGCTGACGACGAACAGCGAGTCGAGTTTCCCGGTGAAGGCTTCCTTGCCGCCGAAACAGCCGATCAGCCCCTCGACGTCGTGCGGCACGAGCCATGTGTACTGCCATGCGTTGCCCTCGCAGTAGTCGTCGGCGCGGTGTGTCGAGCGGAACGGATTAAAAGGCGTGCGGAACCGGCCTTTCGAATCGAGGCCGCGCATGAAGCGGGTCTGCGGATCGAAGAAATGGCGGTAGGATTTGCTTCGTTCGAGGAAATGGTCGTAATCCGCGGTCTTGCCCAGCTCTTTGGCGACCTGTGCCACGGCCCAGTCGGCGAGGGCGTACTCCATGTCGTAAGCCACCGCCTCGTTGAAGAGGTCGCAGGGGATATAGCCGTATTTCATGCGCAGATCCATACCCCGCTCGCCGAGCATCGCCGACTGCTTGAGCGCCTCGTAGGCCTGCTCCCTGTCGAAGCCGCCGTAGCCTTTGAGCACGGCGTCGGCCAGGGCCGGGATACCGGGATTGCCGACCATGCAGTCGGTTTCGTTACCCATCAGGTGCCATACGGGAAGCTTGCCCTGCTGCCGGTAGATATGGAGCATCGTATTGGCGATGTCGGGCATCTTCTCGGGGTGGAGGATCGTCATGAGGGGCTGGGCGGCGCGATAGGTGTCCCACAGCGAGAAAGTCGTATAGTTCACGAACGGCGCGGCGCGGTAGATCTTGCCGTCGGAACCGCGGTAGTCGCCGTTCACGTCGCAGAATTCGGACGGGGCGACCATCGTGTGGTAAAGCGCCGTATAGAAAATGCGGCGTGCGGCGTCGTCCGAAGTCTCGATGCGCACCTTCTGCAACTCGGCGTTCCACGCCCGGTCGGCGGCTGCGGCCGTCGCTTCGAAGTCCCAGCCGGGAAGCTCGGCCTGCATGTTCAGGCGTGCATTCTCGATGCTCACGGGCGAAATGGCGACCTTGACATAGATCGTCTCTCCGGCCGAAGTGTCGAAACCGACCCGGCCGTAAAGGCGCTCCGCCCTGAAGCTGTCGCCTTCGCGCAGGCCGCCGTCCTCGCCGCCCTCGTAAATGGCTAGCGACTTGAAGGGTTTGGAGAATTCGGCCGTGAAATAGACCCGCTGGTCTTTCGCCCAGCCCGTCGAGTAGCGGTAGCCGCTGATCGTATGGTCGTCGGCACGTTCGATGAAGGTTTCGGTCGGAGCATCCCAGCAGCCGCCGTTCTCGAGGTCGAAGACCACGGCGGCATCGGCCGATGCCGGGAAGGTATATTTGTGCAGGCCGACGCGCTTGGTGGCGGTCAGCTCCACGTCGATGCCGTAGCGGTCGAGCCGCGTGGCGTAATAGCCCGGGCGGGCCTTTTCATTGGCGTGGCTGAAATACGACCACATGCCCGACTGCGGGTCGTCCTCCGTGCCGCGGGCATAGGTCACCTGCCCCACGACGGGCATCACCGTGACGTCGAACAGGTCGCCGATACCGGTGCCGTTCAGGTGTGTGTGGCTGAAACCGATGACCGTCGTGTCGGAAATGTGGTAGCCCGACGTCCAGTCCCACGACTGCGGGATGCTCGTGGGGCCGAGCTGTACGGCGCCGAACGGGACGTTGGCGCCCATGAATACATGGCCATGGCCGCCCGTGCCGATACGCATGTCGACATACTGCGTCAGCGAATCCGTACGGGGTGCCTGCGAGCAGGCCGCCAAAAGCAGGCCTGCGCCGAGAGCTGAGAGAGATTTTAAATTCATAGGGACATATGTTGTTTTTATTTGCGTTCGGGTTGCAATCCGAAAACCAGCCGGCCGCCGCCTACCAGTTCACCGTGCGAAATGCGGTATTTCTTCAGCGGCCTGCCGCCGAGGGTCATCGAGCCGATGTAGACGTCGCCGGCTCCGGAGCGCTCCGTTTCTATAACGAGCTCCCCGGCCGGATAGTATTTCGGGTCGAGCGTAACGGTCACCTTGTCGAAAACAGGCGATGTAAGCGTATAGTAAGGCTCCCCCGGGCAGTCCGGGTAGAGGCCCATCATCGAGAAGACCGCCCACGCCGACATGGTGCCCGTGTCGTCGTTGCCGGGGATGCCGTCGGGGGCTGTCGTAAAGTACCTGTCCAGCAAACGCCGTACCTCGCGCTGCGTACGCCACTCCTCGCCCTGGAAATAGCTGAACAAGTAAGGATAGGCGATGTCGGGTTCGTTCGCCGGGTCGTACAGCCCCTGGTCGAAGACCATCTGCAGCTTGTCGATGAATCGGCGTCTGCCGCCCATCAGCCGGGCCAGTCCGGCCACGTCGTGCGGGACATAGAACGTATAGTTCCAGGCCGAACCTTCGTGGAAGCCGGGGACGGGTTCGAAATTCTCACCCTGGCGCGGGTCGAAGGGCGTGAGGAACTTACCCTCCTTGGTAATCGGACGGAACGTGCCCGACTCGGTGCTGTAATAGTTCTTATAGCCGAGCGAGCGGGCGCGGAACAACGCCGCGTCGTCTTTTTTGCCGAGCGAGTCGGCCAGCAGCGACAGCGCGTGGTCGGCGATATAGTATTCCAGGGCGTGCGACACGGAGTTGTCACCCGAAAGGTCGCGGGCGTAGAAGCCCAGCGGCACATAACCTTTTTCGATGTAGGGGTCGATGTCGGGGCGCATCCTGTTCCGCGCGCCCGGCGTCGTGGCCGATTTGCGCATCGCCTCGTAGGCGGCGTCCATATCGAAATCGCGCAGCCCCTTCATCCAGGTATCGACGATCACGGGGATCGACGGGTCGCCCTCCATGGTGAAGGTTTCACGGCCGTAGAGTTCCCACTTGGGGAGCCAGCCCCACTCCCGGTACATGCCGACCATCGAGCGCACCATCTCCAGTTGGCGTTCGGGGTAGACCAGCGTCAGCAGCTGGTGCAGGTTGCGGTAAGTATCCCACAGCGAGAAGACCGTATAGCGGTTGCCCTCGGCCGTGCGGATCTCGGCGCTCTCCATCGCGGGGTATTCGCCGTTGACGTCGCTCAGCACGTTGGGGTGGATCAGCGCATGGTAAAGCCCCGTATAGAAGACCTTCTTCTGCGCTTCGGTACCGCCCTCGACGCGGATGCGCCCCAAGTCGTCGTTCCACGTGCGGCGTGCGGCCGCACGAATGTCGTCGAACGAGCGCCCCTGCTGCTCGGCTTCGAGGTTCAGGCGGGCGTTCTCGGCCGACACGAACGAAACGCCCATGCGCACCTCGACCTGCTCGCCCGGCTGCATGTCGTAGGAGAACCACACGCCGACGTCGTCGCCGGCAATGTCCTTACCGTATTGCGTATAGAGCTTGTAGTTGCCGGCATCCTTGTCCCATTCGGCTTCGACGCCCTGTTTCGGGGGTTGTTTCTTCCAGAACCCGGTGGCCGCGGGGCGTTTCGAGACGCGCATCACGAAATAGACCGGGAACACCGCCTGCGGGTTGTAGCAGAACGTGCCCAGCAGTTTCATGCCCTCGACCTCGGTGTCGCTCACGCGGCGCACCCAGGCTCCCGACTCGTTGGTAAGCCCCTCGCCCAGGTTTAACAGAATATGTCCCGTACCCTCCGGAAAGGTATAGCGCTCGGCCGACGTGCGCGGCGTGGCCGTCACCTCGGTGCGGATACCGTACTTGGTCAGCAGGTTCGAATAGTAGCCCGGCAAGGCCGTCTGGCTGGTATATGCGCTGCCGTAGTTGCGGTAATCGACGTCCAGCGCACCCGCCGTCGGCATTACCAGCAGCGAGCCCAGCTCGGGGCATCCCACGCCGCTCAGGGTGACGTGTGCAAAGCCCGTGAAGAACTTGTTGCGGTACTCATAGGGCGCCGACCACCACCGGGCGTCCTTATCGTAGAGGTTCTCGTCGGAGCCCATCACATTGAACGGCACGACCGACATCATCCCGTTGGGGCATACGGCGCCGGGGTTGGTCGTCCCGAAATTGGTCGTCCCGATGAACGGGTCGACCCAATCGGCAGGCTCCTGCGCACGCAGCGGTGTCGAGAAAACGGCTGCGGCGAGCGCAGCAGTTAAGAGCGTTCGTCGCAGCGGCATCAGCGTATATTGTTTTTGCGGGTGAAGTCGATGATCTCCGGGATATAACCGAAAGCAAGCCCCGTAACCGTGTCCGCACACCCGTAGTAGACCGCAACGCGCCCCGTCGCGGAGTCGTGCAGCGCCGCGCAGGGGAACGTCACGTTCGGCACGTCGCCCGTGCACTCGTACGTCTCACGCGGGGAGATCAGGTACGGGCCGCTGCGCGCCGTGACTTTCCACGGCTCATCCAGGTCGAGCAATGCCGAGCCGAACGCATAGACGTAGCCGTTGCACGAACGGAGCACCCCGTGGTAGAACAACAGCCACCCTTCGCTGGTCTCGATGGGCACGGGCCCCGCGCCGATCTTCATGCACTGCCAGGCCGAAACCTCGAACGCCGCGGGCGACATCACGTGGCGGTGGCGTCCCCAGAACTCCATGTCGGGCGACTCGGAATAGAAAATGTCGCCGAACGCCGTATGCCCGTTGTCGCTCGGACGCGAAAGCATCGCGAATTTCCCGCCGATCTTGCGGGGGAACAGCACGCCGTTGCGGTTGAACGGGATGAAGGCGTTTTCCAGCTGGTGGAACGTCTCGAAATCCTCCGTCCACGCCACGCCGATCGTCGGGCCGTGGTAGCCGTTGCACCACGTCACGTAGTATTTGTCCCCGATCTGAGCCACACGCGGGTCGTAGCCGTAGACCCACTCCGAGATCTCGGCGTCGCCGCCCACCAGGTTGAAGTCCTCCTCGCGGATGTCCCAGTCGATGCCGTCCACCGAGAAGCCCGCATGGATGCGCATGCGGCGATTCGTGTCGTCGCAGCGGAAAACACCCGCATAGTTGTACTTGCCCTTCTTAAACG
>OIWO01001565.1_pt1 | contig 18316 bp, 21 predicted proteins | sample 1587641 | NCBI WGS metagenome assembly OIWO01 (sample SAMEA3888924, study PRJEB22519) | human gut metagenome | biome: human gut; feature: human-associated habitat; material: faeces | place: Denmark | collected 2010
TACGGCAACGCTGTGGTGCTTGTATTCCTCCAAAATACGATGCTTTTGGAGCAAAATAATAAGCATCGCCATATCCCCAGTAATTGGTCTTTTCCTGTGGAACGTATGTGACAAGACTCGTTCCATTTTCATCGAGGCTCTGTCTTTTTTCGTAGAACACTTCCTCAAATTCATAAAATGGTTGAAACTCCAAAGAAGTAATCCCCAGCTTTTGCAGATACGGAAGCCCGGCTAAAATCCCGGCATCTGTCCCTTTTTCTGCGTTCTTAAAACCATGCTGCATGGTAAAACCACGCATATGTAATTTGTACATTACCATGTCCTGAGCTTCGATCCATCGCCCACGCTGTGCCGGCAGCTCATAGGTCACATCAAACGCCCCATAGCATCCGTCATCCTGTCCAAAACGCATCGTATCGTTCCAGACTTCACGTCCTGCAATGCTTGTCGCATAAGGATCCACATACAGTTGCTTTCCCTGTCGTATGCGATAACAATAACGCTCCCATTTACTGCCCATAAGTTCCACAGAGTATACCTGTCCAATGCGATAAACATCTGGTAGCGTAACTTCCTCTATAAGCGTTTTATTCTTACGGTCATACAAACAGATGGCACAATCCTCCTCTGTAAAAAATGCAAAGGTAAACATCATACCATCTGTCGTCTTTTTTGTTCCATATCTTTCAAAATCACCGATTCTAATCTTCATATGTCCCTTCTTACGTCCGCCTTAAACTATTAAAAATCTGTTTCTATTATACTTGAAATGTTGCTTTTTTCCAAATCCTTTCGTATAATCTTTTTGATTCCATAGGAATTACGAAAAATAAAGAAGGAAAAGGAGACAGTTATGGCAAAAGATGAGGTTTTCCCAGTAGATGAAAACGATGATGATGTAGTAGTAACAATTGAAATGGATGATGGTTCTGAAGTAACCTGCGAGATTCTAACTATTTTCGATGTGAACGAACAGGATTACATTGCGCTTCTTCCTTATGAAGAAAATGGTAAAGAAGTAACCGATGATACCGTATACATTTATCGTTATCACGAAGCTGAAGATGGAACTCCTGCTTTAGAAAATATTCAATCTGACGAGGAATATGAAGCTGTTGAAGAACGCTTTGATGAATTGTTAGACGAAGCAGAATTCGACGATATGGACTAATGTCTCTTTTGCACCTTTTGCATTTCTTCCAGAAAACGCGAAGGGTGCATTTTTTTATCTTCGTATGTTTGTACATACAGCAAATATAATCTTTTTTTCGCACGCGTCATTCCTACATAAAACAGACGTCGTTCTTCTTCTACTGCAGCAGCGGTTGTCGCTTTTTTCGTTGGCAAAATGCTTTCGTTACAATCTAAAATAATCACGGTATCAAACTCTAATCCCTTCGAGCCATGCAGTGTATATAATCCAACCTTTCCTGTTTTATCTTTCATTTTTTCCTGATTGATCCGCTCCACGAAATCCCTTTTTTCTTCCCAACACAAAAGCATCTGTCCAATTGTGCCTATATCTTTTACTGCATCCTTAAAAAGTTCCACGATCTCTTTCCACTCGTCATACTGCTCTTTATTTTTCGCCTCTTTTAAAAGATAATTGTCATACCCCAAACGTTTACAAATAAAAGTCACTGCAGCTTTTCCAGATAACGTTTTCAAAAAGCTTACATCCCGCTCTAGCGTCTCAATTTTATGTTGCATTTGTGGTTGGTTCTCATAATAGGATTTCCATGCAGAAAAGGTAATCCATTCTTTTGTAACACTAGCCCTCTGTAAATATCGATTTGGCCGGTTCATCACACGGAATAAATCTCTGCGATGCAGCATCGGACTACACAGCCGCAGATAGGAAACGATATCCTGCATCACAAAGTGCATATATGGATTTTGCATATGATCCTTTACATAAAACGGTATGTTTTGTTCCGCCAAAACCGATAGCAGCAATGTAATTTGTCGATGATTCCGATACAAAACCGCACAGTTTTCCCATGTATTCTCTTCCTGTTGCCGTGTTTTCAAGAGTGCTATCACATGTGCCATTTCCTGTTTCTCATCCTCTACTTCAACACATTCCAAGACACCTTCCTCCGCCTTGATTCCATTTATTTCCTTAAAAAAGCGCTTTTCATTGTGCGAAATCAAATGCTGGGAAGCTTCCAATATCTTTTGTTCACAGCGATAGTTTTCCTGTAGTTGTATCTGTTTTATCTCAGGATAATAAGAAGAAAAAGAAAACATCAGCTCTGGATTTGCACCACGAAATCCATAAATAGACTGGTCATCATCTCCCACCATAAACAGATTATTTTCCGGCAATGCCAACAGTCGAATCATATCAAACTGCAGAGGATTCATATCCTGTACCTCATCCACAAGGATATAAGAAAAACGTTTTTGCCATTTTTCCAGAAATGCCGGATTTTTTTGCATGCGATCTTTCGTTTTTACAAGAAGGTCATCAAAGTCAAATAATTCATACGCATCTTTTCTTGCCTCATAATGAGCATAGATCTGCTGTATCGTTTGCTGTGAAAAATACGCAGATTCATATTGCGACGGATCACACATCGTGTTTTTGATAAAGCTGATTTCCTGCTCCATGTGCTCCATTTCTTCTTCTGCTGTGGATAACTTGCAGGCATATACAGTTTCTTTTAAAATCTGTCTTTTTGTCTTTTGATCCATCAGACGATAGTTTCGAAAAAAAGAATCCTGCCGTAACATCCCATAAAAAACAGAATGGAACGTTCCAAAGACCACGGGGCATTCCTGCTCCATCAATCCATCGAAACGTTCCTTCATTTCAAGTGCTGCGGCCTTCGTAAAAGTAATCACCAGAATATTCTCCGGTAAAACGTGATAATTTGTAATAAGATATTGGATGCGACGAATCAGGACATATGTCTTACCACTGCCTGGTCCTGCCAATGTCAGACATGGTCCCATGCCATGACACACTGCCTCCTGTTGAGATGGACTCAGCATATAAACTCCTTACTACTCTTCGTTATTCACTTTCTTCAGACCTTATATTTATTTATGATCGCTCTTATGCAATCTCGTTTTGCAATTTTTCAATTGCTGCACGAATCCTTGCCAGGGATTCCTCTTTTCCAATGACTTCCATAATCTCTGTTGCACCACCAGGAGTCATTTGTTTTCCAGATACTGCGGTACGAACCGGCCACAATACATAGCCGTTTTTGTAGCCTTTTTCTGCCACAAACTCACTGATACATGCATAAATTGCATCGTTTGTGTAATCCTCCAATTCTGTAAGTACAGGGAGAATCTCTTGTAATACAGTAAGAGAACTTTCCGGATTTGTCTTCATTTTCTTATGTGTATACATAGAAATGTCATACTCTGGTACCTGTTCAAAGAAGTCAATATGATCTGCAATATCTGGGAAAACCTCAATACGGGTCTTTACCATAGCTGCAATCTTTTTCAGGTCATAATCCTTTGTAATGACCTTGCGGATATATGGTTCTGCCATCTCATAGAAACGGTCAAAATCCATTGCTTTTAAGTATTCTCCATTCATCCAGCGAAGCTTTACGGTATCAAAAACTGCTGGTGATTTACTCATGTGATGATAATCGAACACCTTTACCAATTCTTCTAATGAGAAGATCTCCTGATTATCTACCGGACTCCATCCAAGCAATGCGACAAAATTAATGATTGCTTCTGTCAAAAATCCCTGCTCAAGTAAATCCTCATAAGAAGAATGTCCACTTCTCTTACTTAACTTCTGATGTTCTTCGTTGGTAATCAACGGACAATGTACATAAATCGGAATATCCCAGCCAAATGCTTCATATAAACGATTGTATTTCGGAGAAGATGATAAATATTCATTACCACGAACCACATGTGTAATTCCCATCAAATGATCATCCACAACATTAGCAAAATTATAGGTTGGATATCCGTCTGATTTAATCAGTATCATATCATCTAATTCTGCATTATCTACGGTAATATCACCATAGATTTCATCCTCAAATGTCGTTGTGCCTGTACGTGGATTATTCTGACGAATAACATATGGCTTTCCGGCACGAAGATTTTCTTCGATTTCTTCTTTTGATAAAGAAAGACAGTGCTTGTCATAGATAGAAATTTCTTTTCCTGCAACGGTCTGTTTCAAACTATCTAATCTCTCCTGATCGCAGAAACAATAATATGCTTCTCCTTTTTCGATCAGTTCTTTTGCATATTTTAAGTAGATTCCCTGTGCCTGGCGTTCGCTCTGCACATATGGACCAACACCGCCATCTTTGTCCGGACCTTCATCATGAACCAGGCCTGTACTTGCCATCGTACGATAGATAATATCTACAGCGCCTTCCACATATCTCTCCTGGTCTGTATCTTCAATACGGAGAATAAAATCTCCGCCCTCATGTTTTGCGATCAAATAGGCATATAATGCGGTACGAAGATTGCCCACATGCATACGTCCTGTTGGACTTGGTGCAAATCTTGTTCTTACTTTGCTCATCTTAAAACCTTCCTTGTTTATAACGTTTTTATCTTATCTATCATAGAAAAAAAGGGGGATTTTGTCAAACCGATTATTTCCATAATCACACATCTTTTTCCCTAGCATACTGTAAGTATGAAGAAAAGAAAAGGCAGTCTTATGAATCCATATCGAAACAAAGAACACCCATCCATCCGGACCGGGAATAATCCGAACGGATTAAAGAATTTTGCTGTAGCCATGGGATATGTTCCCTGGCAGTATTTAACAACACTTTACGAGCCTGATAAAGCCCTCAAGGTTGGTACTATTTTTCCAGAACTCAACAAACCATTTGAAGGAAGGAGAATGCGCTCATAATGCAAAATCGAAACCAGGATCAACTACTTTACTGGATTGACATGGTAAGCATTATGCTGGTCGATCTGACAGAATATCTTGATACACATCCTTTTGATGAAGTAGCCATGGATCATTATAACCATTATCAGACCCTTTACCAAAATGCCTTACAGGAATACGCAAAAGCTTATGAACCATTAACACTTTCAACAACCACTCCAGAAAACATGTGGACCTGGGGCGTTTCAAAAAATCCATGGGAAAGAGGTGCAAATTAATGTTCCATTACGAAAAAAGATTACAATATCCCATCAACATCAAACAGACGAACCCAGAGGCAGCATCTATTATTATCAGCCAGTACGGTGGTCTGTTTCGCAATAACTTATAATATTCTCACTTCGAATCTTATTGTACATTTTTTCTATTTCTTTTTTATGCTGCTCTATAATTTCCGACATGATAACATAGTCATCCTTATAATTATCAGTTGTGACTATAGGTTTGTAATAAATAAATGACTCATTATTCTCAAAGCACCTTAACATATACATATTTGAAGGTGGTTGTTCAAACTTCATATTTCTAATTATCCTTAATTGTTTTGCCATTTTCATCTTTTTTGAGGATATCTTTATCCATCCTATTTTCTTTTTTAAGGTATTTATCACTAATTGCTGCATATTGCGTAATCCTATTCCAGATTGGTCTATGTGCATACTATCTTCCAACTGTCTTATGATAGGTTTTAGTAACTCCAATTCATATTCATTTATCTCTTTAGAATATATTCCAAATTGACCTCGTTTAGATAAGGAAAACGCAATCATCCCTAATACTACAACTATGATGCAAACAATAACCACTATCGTAGTAATATTTGTAAAAAAAGTGTCAAATACTTTTTCCAATCCCATTCCAGATAATACAATTGGTATTGCCCAAAATATAAATTTCATACCTACGGAAACGCTCTGTGACATTTTACTATAGATTTTATGTTGTAAATAATCTTGCCGAGTTAATAATCGTTCTATTTCGCCTTTTTCAATTAAAGATTGCATCTCATCACTTTCATGATAGTAATAATTGAGTACTGCAAATATTTCCAAATTCGTTTTGCTATTACGGTTTTTTTCTATATAATCAATCTTATCAAATAATCTGTCATTACATGTCTTTCGTATTTCCTTCGCCTGTATTACCCATTTTAAAATACTTGATACAATTATCCATACTGCGTATATTGCAGGAATAATGCATAGTAATAATCCAACTTCACATATCCATTCCAAAGGTTGGAATCCTGTCTTGTTATACAAAAATAACAATGCAAATTCACCATAGACTATTATTATTACAAGAAATTGCCATCTGTTTTGACGAAACTCTTTCTCAATTTCTTTTTTTTCATCCGCACTCATTCTGACACCTCCATTTTTATTTAGGATAGCATCTCACAATCAATTCAGCAAGTAGTAGCAAGTCATTCTCTCAGTCCCTATAATTTCTGTAATTTCTCCCTAATTCTATCTACCAAAGACTTTTCCGGTGTTTGCTGACGTTTCATCAATTCATGTAGACGGCGCATATCATTGACACTCATGGACGGCTCTGCTAAAGCATTGATGTCGCTATAATTCTCTCCTCTTTCCAGCAGGGATAACAAGTAATCCTTTTGCTCATCACTGTAGGCATCGTTCAGCAATACATCATGTTTAAATGCCTCTAAGGACAATATATGCTTATTAACACTTGTTTTCTGTTCTTCTACCGTGTTTACCTGTTTGTCCTTCTTTTCTCCAGCCATTTCTTTTGTACCGACGGTCGGCACATTTTTTATTTTATCCTGCAGCTGCCGTATCAACTGATCTTTTGTCGTAACTGTCTGTTTCATGTTCTTCAAGTCTAGTTTTGCCTTATTCAAATCACGCAACGTATTTTCATATTTCTCGTGTTCTACGGAATTATTACTGACCTTCTCCTGAAGATCAACTAATGCCTGATAGACTTGATCCCGATCGCGCAATCTGGCAGCAAGTTCATCCAACATCCACTGATCGATCTCTGCCTTATTCTTTGGATGCCCCTTTTCCAAATGTCCGGCAACTGTTTGAACGTCCATCCCTACAATAAAGCAGCGTAGCAATGACCAATATATCCCACCATCTGTATGATCAGATAAAAATTGAAACTTTACATCTGCCTCCGGCTGATCCGCCAAGATCAATTTTGAAAATTCTAGTGCCTGTTCCTTTGTAAGCATATATCATCACCTCATGTCTTCCTATTTAATAACTATCTCTTGCTTCTCTACTTTTTCCTGCCGCAGCGCAACTTCCTTTAATTCTCCAACCTCTTTTATATCCTTGCGTATGCGCTTTAAGATCAGCCGTTCTTCCTTTAATGCCTGCATCTGCATACTATCCGGAACAGTTTCTAACTGCACATTTGCATATGCCACTACATCCGGATGCTTCAACTCCATAGTCTCGATCTGCTCTAAAACATCCTCAAACGCTTCATCAGAAAGTTCCTGGTTCTTTGCCTGCTCCTGCAGATCCTGATACCTCTGGATCAGTATTCTTTCTTCCGGAGCAAAGGATGCTAACACTGTACTATTCGCCTGTTGTCTGTTCTGCTCCGTGCGTATGGTCTCATTTATCTTTTTTAATCGTGCTTCCAGATCTTTCTCCCCCTTGATCGGATGCTTCATCAGATACTCACATTCCTCCTCCAACTGATGGATATGTAGTAAATCCTTGCGCACACGAACCTGATCTAATTCTTCCTGACGAAATATCTGATACATAGTTGCCTGTCTGATACGCAAGACCATAAATGCCTGATAGGTATTATCTGTTTTAATCTCTGCCATTTTAGAAACATAGACCTGACTTGCTTTTTCTTCCTCATGATGCATAATTTTTCGATCAATGTCTGCTGGCCGATATCCCACTCCCAGATTGTAATCTCGTCTGGCTTTTTTCGAACCTGGTGGCATATATGCCAGGTATAAACCATGCTTTGCAGAATTTCCTTGCCGCACCTGATAGCCCATCTTTTTCATTTCGCTCACAAATTCTTCCCGACTATAGGATCTGTCTGCAGCGGCATCGATGTCCGCCCGGATAATATCTGACCATACAATCTTTCCATCTTTTTGTGCCATATGTTCAACATAGGATTTTCCGATACGCTCACTTTTATCGTAAACCAGTTCTGACAATCCATATTCTCTGCACAGACGATCCGTCACCGGCTGGATTCTTTTTTCCCAATCTCCATTTACATATCGATACTTATTTCCAACAATCCGATCTACAGAATTAAAAATAATATGACAGTGCAGATGATCATGATCGTTATGCACTGCAAAACAATATTCATAATTATCCTTTAAATATTCCTGGCAAAACTGTTTTCCAAATTCATACACAGTTTTCTCATCCACATCTTCATCCGGAGGAAATGAGATTACAAAATGATAGCCTTGTCTGCCCCATTCTTTTTCAAACTGACTTTTTGTATCTATCATGGTCTGATAGATTTCCTTTTCATTATTCCCACAGTTGGATCCGGTCCAAAGACCGCCCTCTGTTTTTTCCGGATTCATAATATAATTGATCGCATGTTGCAAATGCGCTGCTTTATTTGATCCTTTGCTCTCTTTCATATGTCTAAGAACCGTTACCGCCATTCACGATCTCCTTTTGTATGTCATTAAGTTTTTCATTACACTTTTCCAGTTCCACTTGTGCTTCTGTGAGAAAATCTTTTTGATAAAGTTTTATCGCGTGACCAATCTCTGATCGCACCTGCCGAAGCAAAAATAAAACTTCCCGATGATCTGATTTTTCTTTTTGCTCTGCAAAAATTTTATTCCGAATAAAAGCAGACACATTTTTTCTTTCGTCCAGATCATCTATCATTTCGATCATCTTTTCGTATTCATTTTCCGAAAAACGCACCGGAACAATCTTCTCTCTTTTCATAAATTTTTCTCACTTACTTAAAAAATGTTCAGATTGTGTGATGCATCTTCCTTGTCCAATTCATCCAAAAACTTTTGAAAAGAATCTTCATCAAATTTTCCAAAACGCTGTTCCATTTCTGCAACAACTTTTGCATTAAAGGCAACCTCTTCCTGTTCCAAAATTCGATCTAACTGATCTGTCAATAATTGCAATTCTGACTTTTTCTTTTTCAGTTTTGTTTTCAGATTTTCGATCTCTTCTTTTTTCTTTTCGATTTTAATTTTTAAATTTTCTACTTCACTCATTCTTCCTACTTCCTTTCATTTTGAAATAATTCTGTAAACATATCCCCCGCATTTCCGTTTTCATTTTTCTGCCTCTCGTCACTTAGACTTTTATTAAATTCTGACGCAGGTTTTTCGGAAAGCATCTCCAAAATCTTTTGCAATTTTTCTGAGACATCCTTTTGTACTTCCATCGCTCTAGACTGATTTTCTACAAGCAAATCAAAGTATTGCCCCTGTGTCATGCCCGGTGGCTTTTCCTTACACATCTTGGCGTAAGTCTGATCTGATACTCGAACCAAATGTGACATTTCATTCATCTCCTTTCCCTAATTAAATTGCGTACAAAAAAACCGCATCGCTTAACACTTTTTATGTGTTAAGTGACACGGTTTCTTATCTACTTATTTGTCTCTTCTACCATAACAGTATCTCATTGTATAATCCAGTAGCATTTAGTAGCATTTTTCGCTCCTGTTACACCCCTTGTTTACAATCCTGTTTACAGATTTATCCTTTATTACCGCCTTTTCGCGCGTATCCTGTTTACAGAAGCGTTTACAGATCTGTTTACAACTTTTTTACTTTTTATACCTGTTTACAGTTTTTAGGCTATTCTGTTGCGCCCTGAAAGCCACTATTTTAGCGTATTAGAGCCAGTTTTTACCTCTGCTTTGTTACATCTGCCTGTTTACAGCAAGATTTCCCCTTGTAATATTGCAAGATACGCATTTTGTAATACAAAATGCAACCTTGTTAGGGAGCTCCCTAATACCCCTTTCATACACAAACACGCAGCATCTTCACATAAAAAATACTGCCAGGATCTACACTGTTCCTGGCAGTAACTGTCTGTCGTATATAAAAAATTATGATGTGATTTTTATAGCGAAAATAGAATTTTAAAAGTTGCTTCTTTAATGCTTAGTTCTGGATGATCTAATGCATAACGAAAACTTGTTTCCATAAGATTATCTGTATAAAGCATCTTCTTTACCAACTCTTTATCATTAAATTTATTATTCGTTTTCACTTCATGTCTTAAAATATTTTGAATCGCTTTTTTCGTTTCAATCTCGCCACTATTTGCAAATAAATTTTCCTTTGATGTTCGTATCATATCTTGAAAAAAACACTCATACTCTGCATCTAGTTTTTCAATAATTCTCTCTTTCATTTCTTCCATTACTGCCTCTCCTTTTCATACCATACTTCGTCTTTTATTTCTCTCTGGCTGTACATACATGGTTGGATTTTTGTATATCTCTTCCCAGATTTACTATCCCTTCCATAGACAAGTGTGAGGATTATATTGTTCTTATCATCCAACTGAAAAAAGATGTCATATTTCACATCTGCGGTATCCAAATCCTCATATTTATAATTTAAAGCTATTACATTATCACAATAAATATTTTGTTCCATCAAATAATTATCTATCTCATTTTCAATCAAATATGGATCCAATTCTATTTTAGACGAGACGACCGATAGATCTATGTTTGGTGTTATAATCTCTTGCTTTTTTTCTTCTGCATCTCTTCCTTTATTTAAATAATTAATAAATAGAAATGCGCCTATGCATATACCTATAATAAGAAGAATTTTCATCTTCATACACTCACCTACTTTCCTTTGTTCGTATATTTTTCAAATACATTCTGTGCCATTTGCTTTCGATACGATAGGTTTGATTTTTCATATTTTGGTCTTACAAATTTTGCCTGGAACACTTCCGCAGCCTTCTGGGGATCCTGCAGCTGTTTAAAATCTTCAAAAGAAATATTGTCCGAAGAATCATATTTACTTTTTGCATAACTTGTCCACTTCCATTGTGCGCCGCTATTAGCTTCCTGAAGCAAATATTCAATCTGTACAGATAAATCCTTCCAGTCTGTATTTCGATTTCTTCCAAGCGATTCTAACGCTTCTCGACGCCCTTTCGTCCATTGCAGCAACCCAATACTTCCATCTTTTGACTCTGCAGAAGGACGAAGATCCGGAGCACCATGCGAAGATTCCTGATACATATTTCCAATCACACCTGCAGCCGCTGCGTCAGAAAATCCCGCCTGTTTTAAGTTCAGCCAGACAGATTCTTCATTTGTACCACCAGTCAAATATGTACTGTTATATGACGGAAAAATCCAGATATGTTTTGCTTCTTCAAATACAACGCCCCATTCTCCGCCATCACTGTCAATCGTTGCCTGGTACTTTGCCCTTGATCCCGGATCATAGACAAAAACACCATTAGATCCTGCACCATAAAGTGCTATGTAATGACCACCTCCTGCCGGATTATAATATCCCCCGGTAACGCTGACGATCACCGGTGATCCCTCTTGTATTTTCTTCTTAATATATTCCAAATCATATTTTTTTTTGCGACAACAGTTCTTATTCGGTCCTGCCATTTCCTCCACCGCACCCAGTTCATAATATTCAGCAAATTTATTAATTGCCTCATGTGAATTTACGGTATTATAGGATGCATCCAGATTTGCCATATCCGCAAGTATATTGGGCGTGATTGTTTCATTTTTAAAAAGGGACACAACCATTGCCATTGATGTAATACCACATCCATCTGACTTGATTGTACCGCCATTAAACGGTGTTGTTGCATAATCTGCCTGCGCATAATAGGGCATAATCCCCGCATTCTTTGAATACTGTTGAGGAATACATACAACGGCAGATATAATCGACAGAATAATGGCCGCAATCAAAGCCACAAGAAGAAAAGGAACTCCCAACTGCGCCATCACAACCGCACCCAACCTGACTACGAACAATGACTTTTCTTTTGCACTGGATAAAATAGCTGATTCATTTTCCCCTCCTGCTCCAACGGCAGCCTGATTCACACCCTTTACAATCCAAATAGTTTCCGTGGCAACCATGACGGCTTTTTTGACCGCCTGTTTTCCGCTTTTTTCAACAATCTCTTTTGCCTCTTTAGAAGACACTTTACTACCGGCTTCCTTATCCTCGATGGACGTGATTTTTGCAGACATATTTTCTGCAGTTTCCTTACCTACCGGCGACACGTTCTTGCTGTTTCCTGATACCGTTTTACTACCTGCCTTATGATCCTTTACTGCCTCATAGCCTTTTGTTGCTGCAAGCATGACACATGCCTGAATGAATTCCTTATATTCTGCCGTTGACCTGATTTGACGAAGTATACGACTCTTTTCTGCTACAGGAAGTTTTTTCCATACCTTATAGTCTTTGGAATCCATTTGATTCTCCATTTTAATCGCCGGCATTTCTTCTTCTAATTCTACGGCATCGATGCCGGATATATGCTGCAGATCATATAAAAGTGGTTCTTCCTTTTCCAGATCCTGATCTGAAAAAATCTCATCGCCCACAGCAAGTTCCGGTTCCATCAAGTTAAGTTCTGTCTCATCCTGTAATGCTAATTTCATGCATCTTCCTCTTTTAATCTGAAATACTCTACACCTGCAGAACTCTCTTGTAGAAGAATCCCTTCATGACACATTTCCAAAAGTAGTTCACGCGCCTCTTTTGCTGTGATATCTAATGCACCTGCAACATCTGCACTGGAGACGGCCACGATTTCTACAAGCGATCTTATCTTTGCTTTATCTCGTTCCCGAATACCTACCGCTGGTTCAAAGATTTCTCCTGTTGGCTGTTCAGTCTCCTCAATTTCCCTACTCTGTTCACTTTTTTCATGGAAATCTGTATTAAATGGAGAATACAACACATTGTCTCGGTTCATTTTACAATCCAACAAAATGACATTATTATTCCACACCATAACAGCATTTCCTTTTCCCTTGTTTGCTAGAGACTGATATTCTACCCTAGATAGCTTCTGTATCTCTGCCAATTTATCAGCTTCAACACCTCCCTGGTCAAAGAATACCTTCATACCACTGTTCTGCAGCATATCACGCAAATCCGAATTTTCTAAGACACGTACCAGATTTTGCACTGCCAAGGTATTGATGCCCCCAAACTTACGGAATGTGATAAATGCATTTAATAAGATCTTTGCGGATCCTTGATGGTCTGCGACCACCTGCCCTTCATCCACGATAAACCGTGTAGCTCTCTGCAGCTTCTTGTTATATTCCATACGCATAGATAAATAATGCATTATCGTTGTCATAATGGTTTCCCAAAGGTCTTTCTTAATATTCCTTAATCCGAACACGACAAATCTGTTATTGATCTCTACATTGGTGTCATGCGCAAACATGTCATAAGATCCTTCTGTAAATTCTTCCATGGAATTATAAATGCTTAATAGTCGCTGCTTATCCTGCTCATACTCCGCCTTTTGCAATTTATCCTGGATTCTTGCACGAATATCCACGATTGACGGCTGCTTTTTCAGTTTCTTTTGTGCAAATATTTCTTCATATATCTGGCGTACCACACGATCAATATCAGACCTGTGTTCCTGGGTAAACGTAATATTTGACATCATAGACTCGATCAGAGAACACGCCCATTCACTTTGCGAAGCAACAAACATTTCATGATCTTTCGCATTACCCTCCCATACTTCTTCCGATATCTCCATCGGATTCAGATGCATCGGACATCTGGGGGTAAAGTCAATAAATTGTCCTCCAAAGTAAGAACATACATACTCCATCTCATTCTGTGGATCGATCATCACAACATCATCGTCTGTTTCTAATAATGTCTGTACAACTTCTGTCATCTTTATAAAGAAAGATTTTCCAGCACCGGTAGGTCCTACAATAAGACCATGTGGTGAGGTTAGTTTCTTGCGATTACCAAACACCAAATGTTTGGTAGTCTGGTTCAGACCATAGAATTGTCCTCCCGGTTCTACCAGATCCACCGCATAAAAAGGCTGCAATCCCACCAGCGAAGATGTCAGAAAAGATCTCATATAGGCTACTCTTCTGCATCCGGTCGGAAGTACAGTGTTAAATGCATGACGCTGCACATAATTCATCGTCTCCAGATAGATTTTCTCGCGTCTGCCCTTACTGATCATCTCATCCACTCGATCCGCCAAGATATCCTCCGTCGGCGCCGTGATCAGAATGAGCATCCCCATCAAAAGACAACTTTCATCGTTATTATCTATCTGATTCAGATACCCTTCCAATTCCTCACGTTTTTTCGTTTTATCATAAGAAATGCCGGTAGCGATCTGATTCTTTTGCGTCTTTGCATCCACTTCCTGCGAAATAGCACGCTCATTATTGGCATTGGTCGATTGCAGTTTTGCATCCAGTACTTCCTTTTCCACCGGCGCATAATCAAGCGTCAATAGTGAAGGATAAGATACATCCGTAAGTGTATGAATAGCCGTCTCCTCGTTAATGGATGATCCATACTTTCTTGCAAATAGGACCGAGACATATAACTTTTCATTTAAGACCATGAAGTTTTTATCCGGATCCATAGAATGTGGCAAAACATCCAAAAGCGTATCTTTCCCCTGGAAAAACTCCACCGGCTCCGTATCTTCATCCATATAGATCAGTCGTCTTATGCTGGCAAGCCGTTGATATCCATCCAGCGGCAGAAGTAAACTTCCAAGTTTTGTAAACAGATCTTCCAACTGTGTATCCATCAGTTTAAAATAGTTTCTCGCCTCCTCATAGCGATTTGCCCTGCAGGTGACCGTCAGATACATGACCTTCTCTACATCGTACATGTTCCCATCTCGGATCTTTTGTGTGATCAACTGGCGTATGCCTTCACTGATGTTCTGGTATTCTCCCTTATTCTTATTTGAAAATATTTTAGAAATGAACTCATACATATTACGATACTCACTGGCTATTGTAATTTTGTAGTCCACCGTCATAAAGCTAAAAAAAGTAATTAATTCCAGCAAAATACTGTTCTTTTCACTTTTGTCCTTTTTCTTATAGTTGATATCCGAAAATACGTAGACACGATCATATAGAGCTTCCCCCGGCCTGTTTTCAATCTTAAAGATACCTTCTGCATTGACGTCTGTAATATCAAAGGCTTCTCTGACATTTTTCGGGAATCCTTTCACAAATGGATCCGTTTTTCTTGCACTGTCAGAAAATGCTTTACTAGGATTTAACCAAGGTCTCATCTTCTTTTACCTCCCTTTCTTTTGTGCCGACGGTCGGCACATTCTTCATGATGCTGCAAAAAAAAGATACGTTTCTTTTCGTACTGTTCTCCGGCAAAACACAAATCTCTACACATGTACGTATCATAAATAGCTTTTGCATATGCTATTACCGTAAGGTTATCCTGAAATTTGACAAACCCCATGGCAAGGGGAGGTATCATAATCGGAATGCCAAGATATACAGCTTTATCTGGTGCAATGTGCAAATATTTCCACAACAGATACGTACATCCAAGATTACATGCCAGTGCTGTACAAATGCTTACGATTTCAGGAATGGAAAATCCTTTCCATGCATCATTTTTATATTCATGCAAAAAATCCTTATTTAGTTTAAGTTTCATCGTTCTCCTTTCCGTGCCGACTGTCGGCACATAGTTTATCTAAGATCAAATGCCTTTCTCAAAAGTTCATCTGAATTTCTAATGAGTGATGTCATAAAAATCATGCATATCATATTATTGAGTGCCTGATAAAATCCATCAAACAGACCGCTATCATTGGTTTGTGAAATGATGAGTCCAGAAATACCAGATGCCATAAGTGTTCCAATACGCAACCAAAAGGCTATTACAACAATCTGAAAGCAATACGCAAAGAATGTTTTTATTGCTGCGCGCCCAGTATTTGCTATCTCTCTGTCTCCTACAAAGGTAACTGCTGCCACCGGCACGGCGATAATGCAAAACATAATATATGCCACACGTTTTAACACTGTTAGTAGGTTATTTCCAGCACATACTACGCTTGCAATAAAATAAATAATACCAAGAACAAAATAAAATAACACTGTCCCTACATCCAATGTCGGATTGACGATTTTTAATGGCTCAGTACCCATGACAAATTTTGTTGCCATGGTCGCCAGATTCAAAAAATCCTCCATGATCGTCCGGCTGTATATTAAAAGTGTGTTAGCAATAATAATCCGGATACCACCCTCCACAAATACTTCCAACGTCAGATTTTCTCTAAAATTGGTCGTCTGTTTCATAAAGCCGATCATAAAAATCATGTTAATGCAGGCTGCCCCGGCTCCTATGAACCAGGGCAGAATTGTTTCTGTTGTTACCTGCCATGCATCCGGAAAAATTTCTTGCGGCGTCATGGTTATAATCGACTGTATCACTGTCATAAGGATATTCCATGTGGCACTGCCTCCGCTCCAGGCAATATCAATAGAATTTCCTAAAATTTGATCCATACCACCACTCCCCTCTGCTATGCTGTCAATCCGGCAACAATGGATGGAGCGATGGTCATAACAAGCCCTCCGACAATCCTCTTAAATCCCTGGGTCTGCTCCGTTCCATTTGGAGATTGAATTGCTGTACCAAATTCAAACACGCCCCACAAAAGGATGATAGAGCCAAATGATGAAATCAAGGCGACAATCATCGATTGAAAATTACCCATTGTCTGATTGACCGCCTGGGCACCTGCATTTTCTGCAGCTTTGGAAATAAGCGGTGCTGTCTGTAAAAAAACTCCTGTAATCATATACACTGTAGTCACCGCACGTTTCTTGATTTTTTCTATCAATCTTTTCATCCTATCTTCTGCCTCCTCTTTTTTTGTTACCTAATAATTTTCCAGTCAGAAATGCCCCTGGAACAGCAATTGCCAAAAAAATCATCCAGAAAAACAGTGACGACCATTTTGTGTCCGGGATGACAAAGTTATTAATCAAAAATGAAATGATCAGTGCTCCAATACCTACCAGTACGAGTACAACAACTGCTACCGGGTTTACTTCTTTCTTTCTCATATTTCATTACCTCCGCTTATCTGTAGTTTTAATAGTTTCATTTTTTCCGCAGTCAGTTTCTGATTTGTCAACTGAAGTTCTGCGTTCTGTACTTCCAGTTCGGTTATCTTGGAAAGTGCCTCCTGCAAGCGATGCTCCGTATCTGCCAATGTCTTTTCTGCATTGGCTTTTTCTCCCTCCATGATCTGCATTTTCAGAAATGCCGTATTCTGCTTACTCGATGCGCTGGATAACCGTTCTTCCAGATCCGTCTTTTGTTTCATATGTTCCCGGATGGATTTTTCCATGCGCACGACATTCTGCGCACGTTCGGCTAATTCATTCTGTACCGTTTGCAACTGCATTTCCTTTTCCACTAATGCCGTTGATCTGGCAGACCATGCGGACTGTAATCGCTCCATTACATCCAAAAGTTCCTTACCAAGACCATCTAATTCTTCCGGATTATCTGCCATATCTTACTTCTCCTTCTTTTTCTTCTTTGGATAGAGATTCTCTACAACGATTGTTTCTCCCTTATCCTTGATCTCATAGCCGACCAGGACGTTACGCTTATCTTCCATACGTCTTCCTCCTTTCGCGCATAAAAAAAGGAAGCGCCCCACGCTTTTACACGTAGGGTGTTTCCCTCTTACTATTTTGTCTCTTTTAGCATATCAATATCTTATTATATAATCCAGTAGCATTTAGTAGCATTTGGTAGCGTTTGGTAGCACTTCCATCATTCCGCAGCCTGTTTATTCTGCTTTCTCCTGAATCTTATGTTCCATCCGCGCCCGGTATAACATCAGACGTAAGGTATAAGCCGGCATATGGCAATCTCCCTTTTCCCATGCCTTAATGGTACGCACCGGCACACCATAGTATTCACCAAACTCCTCCTGTGTCATTCCCATCTCTTTGCGCATCCGCCTTACCGTGGCACGGATATCCTCTTTCGTCAATTCAATATCCTGATCTAAACATTGATATATACTTTCCATATGCGCCTCCTAATGAATCATTCTCCATATGTTTTTGGTACATATCATGTACCTTTTGTGTTTTAAAAATAGCACGAACAGGTTGACTTGTCAATCAGGTTAATTTATAAGATAGTATAATTTGAATATTTGACAATTTGCATTTTCAATGTATAATAAAAGTATAAAAAGGTGCTACCGACAGACGGTTGCCCTAAATTAATTGTGACGAGTGATCGCCAGTCTGGCAGGACTAATGGCGGTCACTTTTGAATTTCTCAAAAATTCTGCCGACCGTAAAGCCAGCAGAAAAAATCCCACCCATAAATGTGATGAGTGTCAT
>OIWO01001609.1_pt1 | contig 18005 bp, 13 predicted proteins | sample 1587641 | NCBI WGS metagenome assembly OIWO01 (sample SAMEA3888924, study PRJEB22519) | human gut metagenome | biome: human gut; feature: human-associated habitat; material: faeces | place: Denmark | collected 2010
TACGCTCATTTTCTTAAAGAAATCGGCTATGATGTTCCCAAAAAGTATCTTATTCCGCTTGATAGTGTTGATTCTTCTAACGAAAAGCAATAAAAAAAGAGGATGCCCCGCATCCTCTTTTTTATTGCCTTCCTCTATCCTTCCAGCTTTTCCATATCTCCTCCCAATCGTCTGTATTCCGCCGCAGCTCTCTCCATCATCTGGTAGTCGCCCTTATGCTTCGCCGCTGCATATTCCTTTTTCAGCTTGCCTCTCATGGTGCTGCGGATGTTCCCGTTCTTCTTTCCGGAATCCGCCAGAATGTCCCACATCCGCTGATATGTGCCGCTGCTGCCGTTTTTCCATGCGTTGTAAAGCAGTCCGTTGTCTGCACCCGTGTCGTTCGTGCCGTCCTCCCAATATTCATCCGTAATTTCTTCAAATGTCCCAGGGTCGTCTGTCCCGTAAAGCTGCTCGCTCTTTTCCTTGATAGCCTCATAAATGTTTTCCGTAAAGTAGTGCTTTGCCTGAAATTGGTCTTCTACTGATAATAACCCGTCAACATCCCCCATGTAGTACGCCTTCGCGCCATCATAAATCAGACTGTCCGCCTTCATCAGTTTCTTCTCTCTGGTTTTAATCGCACCGTTGACAGAATCGTTGTTCAGTCCGTTGTTTATCAGATAGTTGTACCGCTTCGTTGCGCTGCCCGTTGCGCCGCTCAGCTTTTCCTCCACCATCGCATCAATCACGCTCTGGAATTTTTCTCTCTTCATTTCTTCGTCCTCTGTCCAGTATTCGGCAGAAATTTCCTCAAAGGTTTTTTCCGGCTCCTCGCCGTATTTCTCCTTGTACATACCGGAGAGTGCCTTCTCAATCCCCTTCTGCGAGTATCCCTTCTCCCGCAGTGCGTCCATTTTTGCTGTGTATGTGTCGTAGTCCTTTTCTTTGTAAGCCTCTACCGCTTCCGCCGCTTCCGGCTCCTTCCGCACTCTGTTCTTTTCCGCATTTGTAAGCTGGCTCTGCATCTGCTCGTTGCTGATGCCCGCTCTTGTCATTTCGTTCCAGATTTTTGCCGCAAGGTCGTTGTCCCCGTTGAAAGCCGCCTCTAGCATCATCTTCGTGTAGAGCTTTACATTCTGCTGGCTCCCGATGTCGTTTGTCAGCTTCCTGTTCTGGTATGCCAGTGCAAGCCTGTCCGCCTCGCTGTATCCGAAGGCATCCTGCACCTGCTCTATTTTCAGAAAATGGTTCACAACCGAATCCTTCAGTGCAAATACATCCCTGTACAGGCTCTTGTAGGGAAGCCCCATGAATTTAGAAAATTGTCCCGCCGTATAGTTCAGCATCCCATTCAGCGTGTATTTGCTTTCCCCTTCCATGAATTGCATCCATTTCTTGAAGCAGTCAATCAAATCCGCAGCCCAGCTGAAATCGGTTCTTGCTACGTCATAGCCGCTAATCATGGAATATAAATCCCTCGCAAATACCATCGTGTTCATCGGGTTCAGGTTGTCGTTTAAGTTGGAAGCCCACATGGCAGAGAATTTCTCTCCGAAGGTTTCCGCCTCGCTGTAGTCCCCGAATACGGCATTTTTCCATTTCTCAATAAATTTGTCCTCGTCATCATCATCACGCATTGCATCCACGAATCCCGCTGCAATCGCAACGCCTATGCCGTTCAATACCAACGTGAAGCCGGTTCTTGTCAGCTTTTTCCAAGCCTCTTTGGATTTCGGGTTCTGCCGCGCCTCTCGCAAAGCGTCGTATGCCATGTTGTAGGTCTTGATTGGCTCACTCATGAAGGAGGTTGCCATTTTCATAAAGAAGTTTTTGCTTCTCATGCTCTGGCAGCGGTGCAGCACGCTGTCTACCACCTGTGTCTGGTCGATAATCTCGTTCGCTCTCTCGCCTACCTTGTCGTAGAAAGCGTCCCCTTTCAGTTCAGGGTGCTTTTTCTTGGTTTCCAGCTCGCACGCCTTCCAGATACGCCCCCATGTCAGCTTGTCCATTACGCCTGCGCCCCACATGCTCGCACCAATGATTTTTTCGTAAATTCCCTGTCCGGTTATCATCTCCCGCAGCGTCCGCCCTGTGTCCATCTCTGCGCCGCCCCATTCCTTCCAGAGGTAAATCGGTGCTTTCCGGTATGCCATGTCCCAGTCTACCTTTCCTGCGCCAATGGAGGCTATCAGGTATTTCGGGTTCATAACCGCAAACGCACGAATGACAGATACAGGCTGCTGAACCACTACCCTGATGTTTGCGCCAACGCTGGCAACCTTCATGTTGCGCAGCATCTTTTTGGAAAATGCGCCTACATCGTCCGTCCCTGCCGCATTGTTAATGTCAATCATCAGCTTGTTAAAGTATTCTTCCGCCTTCGGGCCCAGTATCGCCTTTAAGCTGTTTCGCACACTGATGGTCTTTCTTGCCTCCCCTTTCTCGCCGAAGGTCTCCGCAATGTCCGTTTCGCTTTCCTTCTGTAGATTCTCTGCAACCGCTCCCAGTGTCTTGTTCCATTCGTCCGCCTGCTCCTGCGTCATGCTCTCTGTCACTGCCGCCCGTTCCGCTGCCGTCATGCCGATGTTCTCTGTTTTCGGTCTCTGCTCAAAGTTCAGAAAGTTGTTTGTGTCGTTCATGATAGGAACAAAGGCATTGTAGCTTGACATCTGGTCTATGTGCCTGCTGAATATATCGAAAATATTTGCAATCACAATCGGGTTGTTCGCGCGCTCATTCGTCATCTGCGCCGCGCCCATGTTCTGCAAGGTTCTGTTGTCTCCACCTTCTCTCCCGAAAACAGCGGTAAGGTATTCCTTGTTGCTAATAATCGGAATGTAGTGTTTCTCGCCGAATTTGTCATATCCGTACATTTCCCTTGAGGTTTCGTTCCCCCATTCCGCCGCTACAGTGGAAAGAAAATCCTGCATTGCCTCCGCAATCTGTTTCTGTTTGTCCGTCAAAAGGCTGGTAATCTGTTTCAGCCCGTTCAGGTCAAATCCGAAAACCTCTGTCTGCTCCAGTGCTTTCTTCACTTCCTTACGCCCTTTTAGCCGCAGCTTTCCTTCCGGCTCAACGGTAAAGCCGCTGCCGATAACCTTTTCTACGCCGTATTCCGTTTCAATCTCTCCCCCAATCAGATGAAGCATTGCCTGCTTTCTGCGCATTGCACAGTGAAGATACATCATCTGCGGCGTTGTCATGTAAACCTCTTTCTTTGTTCCGTCCTTCTGCTCCACCTCAATCTTCCTCGGTGCTTCGCTGTCCAGCTTGTGCGCCTCCTTCGGGGAAATCAGGTCGTTCATGAATTTTCTCGCTTCCTCTGTGTGCAGTGTCTTTTTCGCTAAGCCGTCGCTGTATCCTTTCCAAAAGGTCTGGTAAACCTCCTCACTCACGCCCTTTAGGAAGGTTTCCGGTGTCAGCATGGAAATCCCGAAATAATCTCCCATCACTCTCAGCGGTCCTGCCTGCGCCACATGCCTTCTTTCCTCCGCCTCCTTGATGAAGTTTTCCGAAAACTCCTGTAAGGTTATCTTTTTTCTTGTCCCGTATAGCTTGTTTGTATTCGTCAGGTTCGTTCGCAGCCCCGCAATGGCATTTTTCAGCCATTCCATCTGTAGGTTCGTCAGCTCTGAAATCTCCAGCTTGCCGCCCTGTCTTTCCAGTACGATTGCCAGCTTTTTCAGGTATACCTCAATGTTCGTGTCATATTCGTTGTTTACATATTGCATGTCCTGCCCTTCTCCGGGCTTTGTTCTTGTAAGCTCGGAAAGCATCCGCTGTATGTCGCTTTGCAGAAGTGTCACGCCCCTGTTGCTCGTGTTCAGCTTCGTCAGAATCACAGAAAGGCTTTCTATGTATCTTTTCGGCACATGGTATTTGTTCGTCGGCTTGGCAAGCCATTTCAGCATTGCCTGTGTATCCCTTTCAATCTGCCTGCGGTGCGTGTTCCATTTCTTCTTCTGCCTGCTCAGCTTTTCTTTTTCCTTTCTGTTGAATTCCTTCTCAAGCAGCCTGTCCGTCGCCCGCACATAGCTGTCCCATGCCGTTTCAAGGTCGCGCTGCGCCTCCTCCTTTGCTTTTTCCCATGCCCTTTTGTTTCTCTCCTTGTATTTTTCCTTCCAGCTTTCGTATTGGTCGCTCAGCTTGTCTCTCTGGCGGAGCAGAGCTTTTTTCTGCTTCTCTTTTGCATCCTCTCTCAGCTCTATCAGTTCATCCCTGTATTTTTCTCTCGCCTTTTTCAGCTTCTTTTCGTATTTGTCCGCAAAGGTCGGCTTCTGCAGCTGTACCTCTTGGAATAAATCAAATAATTCGTATGCCGCATCCATTGCATACCCGCTTAAATCGTACCCGTATGGATTGTAAATATCGGGGCGAATCGAATCTAATACATCCACAATTTTCAGTATCATTTCCCCCTGCGTGTTGACCTCCTCCTGCTTGAAGAATTCAGGGTATAGCTCCGCCAACTCCTGAAAGAATGTGTCCGCTGCAATGCCTTTTTTTGTAGAAAGAGAAATCAGGTTGAAGTTTCCAAGCCGAATCTGGTTGTACCCTCCGGCATAATCAAGCTCCTTCTTTATCTCCTCTGTAACCTTGATGGTTGTATTCTTTATCGTCTTTCGCATCTGTGCGTATTCGTCCCATAAATCCGTGTTCAGGGCTTCACTCTTTTGCAACGCCTCCTCTGCCAGCATTTGCAAAGCACACATCACATTGCTGAAATCCTCCTGCCCCTGTACCTTCTGTGCATATTCATAAAGCCCTGCAAATCTCTCTGCAAATTCCTCTACGTCAAATTTGCTGTCGTGCTTTTCCAGCCATCTGCGTGCCGCCTTCTTCACACTTGCTCGGTCAACCTTTTCCTCCTTCGTGATTTCAAATTGCTGCATCAGCGCATCATTCGCTTCCTTTAGCTGAATGTTCTGCTCTTTCAGTAAGTCGTAATCCTCCTTCCGAATGGAAAACTTCACATCATTATGCTTTTCTTTGACTTTCGACAGCAAATCTTCTATACTGGTCTCAGAACCATGCTCGGTTATACCTGACGGCGATTGGAGCCCGAAGCTCTTTAACTCTGCATCGGTTCTTTTTGTAATATTTCTGTTATTGTTTTTTCCCTCCTCCTGTGCTACACTGTTTTTAGAAGCAGGAGCAGCACTTTCTGTCGGAATTTCCTTTTGGGAATGAACGGCTGTCTGCTCCTGTTTTTTTTCATTGATAGAAGCAGATTTAAGGTAAAGAATATCATACAGAACCATTTCCGAATTACCCTTCGTTCCAACAACCACATCTGCCGAATATCCTCTTTCGCCAATGCGAATCAGCGCATCCGCCCTCGCAAATTCAACAATGCTGTCCTTCCTTGGATGATGCAATCCCTCACCTCTCCAGTTCTGTGCAGCATATAAAATTTCATCTGCATTATTTGCGAACCGCAGCTTGTCAGCATATTCCGCAGGAGAATTGATTTTTAACCACCTAGCATATTTGGAATTGGTCATTTCCGAAGCAGTCTGTCTCCCATTCACATGAATATATTCATTTCTAATCTGAATCCCATTCGGATATTTCTTTTTCAATGTTTCCTTTACTTTTTTTGTCCACTCCTTCCGTGGAACACCATCCAGTATATCTTCCTCTATGGCTACAAACGGCTTATTTTCTTCACTGTATTTAATTGCATATTTTCCTTTTCCTGTTTTATCCGCTGCGCCTTCTTCCATCCTTCCTGTGTCCGCCAGCACCTCTGCAAATTTCTTCCGCAGCTTTCGGATGTTCTCTAAGTCCCTGCTCAAATCCTCGGCAAATTCCGCGTAGGTGTTGTCCTCAAATAAAGCCTTGATGGTTTCCTCCATCTTTTTGAAAAAATCCTGAATCCTTTCCACCAAGGTTTTATCCTTCTTGCTGATTTCGTCCAGAAACTCCTTCAAATCTGCTTCATTTTCAACAATCTTCTGGAATCCGTCAGCCACCATTTCCTCCATGATGTCCGCCATCCGGGTATCCTCGCCGTAAACCTCCCCGTATTCTTCTTCGTATTCTGCCATGCGCTTTTCCATGTCAACGCCGCTTTTGTTCGCCAGCTGGAATACCAATGCTCGCATAGCATCATATCCCGCAGGGTTCGCCTTGCGGATGTAGTGTATCATTTCATGGTTCATCGTCCCTATAAAGCTGTCCGATTTCACCGCAAGCGTAATCACGCCGTCCTCGTAATATCCGTTAGCAGTATGCTTCTTTCCGTCCTGCTCAAAGGAAATCTCGTCTACCAGCCGAATCTCAGCACCGCCAATGTCGGCATAGAGCTTTGCAATCGCCAGCTGTCCCTCTGTTGCCTTCACATCCTCGCCGATAATCAGCCCCCGTTTTCCTGTCAGCTTGCTTGTTCCGCGGATGGCGTTTGCAATCTCCGCCCTTCTGTCCTCTGCCCCTGCCATCCATGCCTCGTTCAGCATCAGCTTGTCCGCCGCCGCTGTGTATGCCGTCGGCTGAATCTCGTCCTCCGTAATGCCGGCAATCCCCGCACGGTAATAGGTGTTAAATGCCGCCGTATGGTCGAGATTGCCTGTCTCCGCCGCCTTCCGCAGATATACCTCCTGCCCCTTCGCGCCGTAGTATTTCCCGCTGTATTCCTGCAAATCCTTTGTATAGCTTTCCGCCTCCTGCGTTTCCGGAGAAACAGTTCTTTCCACTGTCTGCTGTCCCATTTCTCGTACTTCCGCTGTCGGCTGTTCTTCCGCTGTGGGTGCAGTCTGCTCTATCACAGGAGCGGTCTGTTCTGTTATGGGCATAGTCTGTTCCACCACAGGCGTTCCCTGCTCCGTTATGGGTGCGCTCTGTTCCGCAGAAGGCATATTCTGTTCCGTTTGCAAGGTCTGTTCTTCCTCTGTCAAGGGCTGTTCCGCCTCTGTCGTTCCTTCTCCCAGTACGTTTCTTCCGGCAAGCCTGCTCCCTCCGGCTACGCCGCCTGCAATCATGCCGCCGCTCAGTGCGCCAATCCCCGCGCTGTAGCCAATCTGTGCCGCCGCACCCCTTAATGCCGTCGCTGTCGCCTGTCCTTCTGTCTGCCCTGCTCCCTTTGCCATTCTGTATGTTTCTGCCATTTGGCTTCTGTCGCCCATAATCAAAACATCTGCAATCTGGTTTGCCGCTTCGGATGTGCCCTCCTCCAAGCCCTCCGAGCCCATGTTTTTCAAAATTTCCATTGCCAGTCTGCCCTTGCCGCCTGCCGCCTTCGCAAATTTCCCTAAATTGAATAAACGCTCAAATCCGAGCCGTTCTGTGATAATCTCCGCCGCTGCGCCGATGGTGCCGTATGTAATCGCTTCATCTGTGTTTGCCCCACGCTCCGTCGCATCCTTCACGTTTCCGCCAAATGCACTTGCGCCGTACATGGCACTGCTCCCTGCGCCTAATGCCTTTCCGCCCAGTCCCAGTGCCCCCAGTGTTGCCATCTGAGAACCCCAGTCGAAGGTGCCCAGTGCCGCCTCTTTTAATATTTTTTTCGCGCCCTTGCTGTTGCCTAAAAAGCCTTCCGTCTGCCCCTGCCTGATTTGCTCTCCTAAGAAAAGAGGGTTGTTCGGGTCAATGGCTTCTCCTCTCGCATCCTGCACTAAGCTATATGCTGTCGCCAGAGGGCTTGTCAGCGCACCCATGTAGCGTGCATATAAGCCGCCCATGGTGCTGTCCTCTGCCAGCTTCTTTGCATCCGCCGTCCGCTGTGCCGCCGCCCTTTTGTTTACGTCCATTTCAATGGCTTTCAGGATAGTCCGCCGCTTCTTTGTTCTTCCCTGTCTGCTTGTAATGGGAATAAACCGCTTTTTCTCTTGCCGTCATTTTGTCATATCTGGTGGAAAAATCCGCCGCAGAAATAGTCGGGTTGATTGTCCCGCCCTCCTTCGGTGTCCCGAAAATCAATTCCTTGATGTTCTTGGCTGCCTGTGCGCCTGTCGGCACAGCCGCACTGTATTTTTCCGCCTTTTTTCTGTTCCTTGCCAGAGATTCCTCATAGGTTGTTTTCTTTCTCCCTGTAAGGGTTTCATTCTCCTTCACCTTGGAATCTGTGCTGATGATGGGGTTCACCGTTCCGCCCGCAACCTTCGGCTTTGCCGCAAGATATTTCTGATAAAAAACATCCTCCTTGGATGGTCCCACCGTCTTGCTCGGTTTGTAATTCTTGCTGTCCTTTTTTACTTCTTCCAGCGTTCTCATTGCTTGCCTCCTTCAACAAAATCCTTTTTAAAATCCTTTGAAGCTTGGATTCTTTTCTTTTCCGTCCCCCAATTTGCTTCTGTTCTTTAAGAATTTTTCGTAGTCCGCATCTGTCACACTTCCGTTTGCGTATAATTCATTTACCTTCTTCTCAAAGTTCTTAGAATCCCCAAAAAGCTTGTAATTGAGAATTAACGCCGTATATCCGTTTGTCGTTTTCGTCGGGGTTCCGCCTTGGTTGTTATTATTATTATTATCATTGTTATTGTTGTTATTATCGTTGCCGCCGCCGCTACTTACTTTTTTTTTACTACTTTTCCCACTACTCCGACTTCCACCGCTCCCGCTTCCTGCCATTGCCAGCTGCTTCTGCTGCAACATGAGTGCCGCCTGCGCCTTTTCCATGTCCTGCATATATTTCAGATAGCTGATGTCAAAGCCCAGCTCCTTCAGCTTGCTGTAGTCCCCCGTCGAAAGCGCATTTTCAATCGCCTGCTGTTGCTGCTGGAATTTCCATTGCTCCTCCGTCAGCCCGTAATTTCTGTCGCTCTCAAAAAGGCTGCGGTCAAATTCGTTTTCATGATTATTCTGATCCATTGCCGCCTGCATGGATCCAAAAGCAAAGTTTCTGTCTGTGTTGTATTGTCCCAGTGCATCCATGTATTGTCCGTAAAGCCTGTTTTCCTCTGTCTGGTACGCCCCCAGCTGGTTGTATTTGTCCGCCAGCTCGTCTGTGTATCTGCCGTAAGCCATCTGCTCCAGCTGTGGCACTCTGTCATTCAGCCCCGCAAGGTAATTGTCATAGCCCTGCTGTGCCGCAATCGCGCCGTATGTACTGCCGTATCCGCCCGTCAGTGCCGCCGTCTGCGCCGCCGTGTCCTTCATGGCACGCTGTCCCTCTCGGATGTATTGGTCTCTGTATTGCTGATACATCTTGTCCTCGTTCATGTCATAGCTGAATCCCTTCCGGTTGCTGATGTCCGAAAGAATCCCCTGTATCTCCGCCTCATATCTCGGTGTCCATGTGGGCGCAGGGTTTTTGTATGCTTCGTTGAATTTGTTAAAAAGCGCATCCACATTGCTGTTCTCCGCCGCCCCGCTCGGCTTCACGTATGTCGGGCTGTATTTGCCCTTCATCCCGTCTGCGCCGCCGCTATATTTGCCATAAGCAATTCTCATGTTGTCTGCCCTGTTGTGCGCCGCCGTTTTCTCCTCCTGCGTTGTTGCATTTGCCCAGTTTTGCCGCTCCTTCAAAATCGTTTCCAGTGCGCCGGGGTTGTCCCGCCCCAGTGCCATGTCTGCCGCCCCGATTTTCGTGTGTCCGTATTGCTTCATCAGCTCATCAAATGTTTTCGCCATTCCCTTTTCCTCCTTTTTGTCGTTTTTATCTTATTTTACCTATTTCCTCCATTCCTTACCCCCGCCCACCTTTTTGTAATAAAAAACGCCTGCAATTACGCAAGCGTTTACATTTTAAAATACAATAGAAATAATTGTTATAATCAAAGAAACAATCGCAATTCCTGTATTTATTATAGATAGATGTCTCTCTGTTTTATTTTTTTGTTGCAACATTCTAATCAGATTGTCCTTTTTATTCAACTCACTCACAATCTGTGCCACATCTTCTTCTCTCTCTTCTTTTTCATTTTCACTACAGCTATTCAGAATTTTCTTTAAAATAACATAATCGGTTCCAGACAAATCACCCCAAATATCCGCATCTTTCTTTTCATAATAAATCTTTAAAAACTCCAATATGTTCTTCTTTAGCCTTTTATCTTCTTTACTCTTTGCCGCCTTCTTCCCATTAAAATTACAAATATAATAGTTTAATATATCTGAAATATTTTTGAATTCCTCACACAACACCTTGTCCTTTGCAATAGATTCATTTAATATTACTTCTATTTGTAATTTATATTCTTTATAATTCTCCTCGGTAATTTCTTCAGATACACCAAAAATATTCTTTAATGAAATTTCGATTCCTTTAAGTATTTTTTCCCTCGCCACTATATTGATTATACTAACAAGAAAGAGTTCAATCGCTACAACAAAAAGAATAACTACTAAAATCATTATAATTATAATTACGTTTTCTGGAATTTTCAAAGTATCATACCTCCTGCTTAACTCAAAATTCTCCTTCATTCTACAAAAAAGCACTTGCAATCGCAAGTGCTTTTTAAATCATAGTGGTTCCTCTTCCAGCTCCGCCACCCGCTTTTCCAGCTCGTCTATCCTCTGCATCAGCCTCTGTATCATGTGCGTGTTTAATGCAATAAATTCCTGATAGCGTAAGGCATAGCCGTAATCGCAAATCGGCGTGCTTTCGTCTGCCTCTCCGTTCGCAAGCTCCCCCTCGTAAATCGGGCTTTTGATAAAGCCTGCAAAGTCTGTGCTCTCAAGCCCTGCCGCTTCCAAAGCCTCCTCCACGTCCTGCGCAATAAATCCTGTGTGGAATCTCCCGCTCCGCCCGTTGTTCATCCGGTATCTTGTCGGTTTCAGCAGGCGGAAAAATTTCTCGTAGCTTTCCATATCGTAGTCAATGCTGTTTTTCTGCCTCTTGTCAGAGGTGTTAATCTCCCCCGTGTCCGCAAAAACCGTATCCCAGTGATATCTGCTTGTCCCGAGGCTGGCCCCGCCGCTCGTCATGCAGTAAAGGTTCGTTGCCGCGCGGAAATCGTAGTCCCCCGCAAGCGTCACACCATTGCTTGTGCAGTATACCGCATATTCCTCTCCGTAGGTCATGCGAACCCCCTTGCCCGTCGCAATGAAGTAGTTGTCGCTGTTGCTGCCGTACATCTTCGCGCCCGTGGTCGTGGTTTTCCCGTCGTTGCCGCTGGCACATTCAAAGCCGCCGTAGCTGCTCCCAAGGGTAACGCTGTCTGCGTCAATCGTCCCTGTGGTGATGTTTCCGCCGTTGATTGCCGTCCGCCCTTTTCGTTCCAGATCGTTGAAGGTAACAAAGCCCGTAATGTCTACCTCCGCCGCTACCAGCTTTGCCATCCGGCTTGTCAGCTCAAAGTTAGAAGAACTTGTCCCGCTTCGCACAATCCAGTTAATCTTGTCCGCTGTCTGCTCCACATCGGAAATATCGCCCTCGGCGTTGCTGATTCTTGTCGCCAGCCTGTCCGCCGTCTGCTGCACTAAGGATATGTTCCCCTTGTTGTCCTGCACCGTTGCCGAAATTTCGCCTATGGTCTGCCGCAGCATGGAAAAATTCCCCTCGCTGTCCTTGATTACATTTTGGATGTCCTTCCCGTATTGGAAGAAAAGTGCCTTCGCATCCTCCGAAAGGTTCTCCTCAATGTCAATGTTTTGGAACATATACCGCAGCTTTTCATCCAGAAGGGCTAAGTAGTTCAAAATCTGCCGCCGCTCCTTCTCGCTGTCCAGCTTCCCCTCCGTAATTGTGGGAAGCTGTATTCCTCCGTAATTCCCCATCCTGTCACCTCCGTTTGTAAATGCTAATACCGCCCGTCAGAAAATACTTTCCCGCGCTGTTTCGCCTGTTTTTTGCCGCGCCCGATAGAAAATACTTTTTTGAACTGTTTAGCCTGCGTCTCAGTGAAAAAAAGTTTTTTCTTTGCAAGGGCGCACTCTATACAAGGGAACATTCTTTGCAAGGGCGGCTTCATTCACTTTCGCCCGATACGCGCCCGATAGAAAATACTTTTCCGAACTGTTTAGCTCGCGATTCTGTGAGGAAAAGTTTTTTCTGTACAAGGGCGCTCTCTGTCTAATGGAAAATTTTTCTGTACAAGGGCGCGATAATGACACACTCTCTGCGGGTGCGGCTTATCTCCGCTCGTTGCTCCCCGTCGCAAGATAAAGCGTCATGTCGTGAATCGCGCATTTCCCGTAGCCGCTGAACCGCAGCCGAAAATGGTCGCATCTGGCAGGAATCAGCGGCACATTGATCATGCCCTTTCTTCCGCTCCCTATGCTTTTCAGCCGCCGCCATGCACCCCTGCTGTCATAGTCAATCCAAACTTCTAATGTCGCTCCGCTTTCCACCTCGCATCTGAGTGAAACCCTGCTGATAAATTTGCTGTCCGCTGTCTGGTAGGTGAAGTCCGTTGTCTCTGCATACCAGTCAATCACGTCTGTATCCTTCCCGCTGATGGTCTTGATGACGTTCCCGTCCAAGTAATACAGGGTGCTCCCGTCCTTCGCAAAATATCGCGCCTCGGTGCTGTCCTCTCTGTGCCAGAGCCCCTTCGCCGTGTCGTATACGAAAAGGTGAGAAATCCCGTCCTTCTTCATGGAAATGTAATATTTGTTTTCCGCCGTTCCTGCCCATGCCGCCTCGTAGCCGCTCCCCAGTGCCGCCCCAACCTCGTAGGGCATACTTCCCTGAAAGCTCATAATGCCGCTGTTCGCCTTGTAGAAAAGCACCTCGTTCACAATCTGTAGGCTGTGGCTGCTGCCCTTCTCCACACCTCTCAGCTGTCCCTCCACGATTTGAAAATTGCTCGGCTTGCTCCCGTAAACCTTGTGTACGCTGTTCTCCTTGAAAAATAGCACATACCCCAGATAGGTAATCGCTCCCGTGAAATCCCCGTCATTCGCAATCGTTGCCGCATAGCTGTCACTTGCAAGGCTTTCAAAGCAGTAGAAGTTTTTAAAATCCCCCATCTTCGATGCGTAAATCTCATGGTTCTTCGAGGAACACCCCCAAAGCCTGTTCTCTGCCACCGTCAGAAAATCCATATCCGGCAGCTTTCGCTCTATCGTCAGTGCCGCCTCTTGGCTGCCGTCCTTCTCGATTGCCGCAATAATCTTTATCCAGCCGTCCCCGATGTCCTGTACCACATGAGTGCCGTTTAGCGCGTCCTCCCTGCATCCGCTGATTTCCACGCCGTCGCCCTTCTGAAAGCCCTCGTTGATTCCTGCACTGCTAATCTGTATGTATACCTGTCCTTCACCGTCCTGCTCCGTCTCCGTCAGGTAGGTTTGCTTCCAGCTTGCCGCCTGCACGGTCACTCGGTTCTCTATCTCTCCAAAACTGCCGTCCGCCGTGTTGTAATATTTCTTGTCAGGGAAAATCAGCACATACGCCCCCATCGAAATCAGCTGCTTTTCGCTGTCCGCAACCTCTCCAATCTTCTCCCCGCCGTAAAATACCGCCGTCCCGTCCACCCAGAGCAGCTTTTCTCTTGCCATTAGTCCGTTTGCCTTCCCAATCTCCTGCACCGTTCCTCTCGCCCTTCTGGGGGCTAAGAGGGGGAATCTCTCCCCCGTCATGTTCTCCATGTCGGCAAATTCGCCCTTGCCTGCCTGCTCTGTGCAGTTGTATCCCTTGAATGATATCATGATATCCTCCGTAGGTCTTGTTCCGCTCAGTCTCGGTAATTTCATCACCGCCACCTCCTTGGAATCATCCCCGTAAGGTTTGTTTGCTTCGGCTTGTGCCGCTCCCTGTAGTGTGCTGCATAGTCTTCCCATGCCTGATTGTAAAGCACCATCGTATCATTGTATCTGCCGCTGTCTCCGTTGTAAAAATCAATCATAGCCGCCAGATAATAGAGGTATACATCTGTAAAAGGAACGGGAACCATAAGCTCCCGCTCCTCCTCTCCTTCCCGGAAGGGAAGAAATTCTTTGTCAAATCCCTCCGCCTGCTCCAGAATGTCCGTGTAAATCCGTCCCTCGATGGTGTTCAGCATGGCAATCTTTTCTCCGTCTGTGTAGGCGTTCGGGCGAATCGTGTCCACCCGCGCCAGCACCTCCCGTATCGTCATGCGCCTGTCTCCCTTCATCCCATCATGCCGATCAGCTCCTGATACTGCTCCTCTGTAATGCGGTTCGCCATCAGAAAAACATCCAGCTTGTTCAGCATGTCCTCCTTCTTGTAAGCCCCTCTTTCAATCAGCTTTTTCAGTCTTGCGTATGTCATAATGCAGTCTCTCCTTTCAAATCTCTAATTCCTTCATGCAGACCAGATAGTCCACATTGATTGCCGTCTCCAAAATCGCCTGCTCCGCCTCCGTCAGCATTTCCTGCGCCGCCTGCGTCTGTGCGCTGGGCTTCGGGTATTTCGTCCGCCCCTTTTCCTCGCCTGCCGCATTCAGAAATGTTTCCACAATGAAAACTGCACCGTTCTCCGTCAGCTCCTCTGTCCTTTTTCTCAGCATCCCTTGCCCTCCTTTTAGTCCTCGTCCAGCAGATACCCTACGCCGCAGTTGAAAGTGGCGTAGGTGTTGCTGTTTTTCTCAAATGTGTTGGAAACCCGAATCTCCACCGATTCCTTGAAGGGGATGTATGCCGCAATCGGGAAATAGCAGTATAGCTTATTATAATTGTCGGTCTGTCGCGCAAGGTATTCCGCCTCAGAGCAGGAAAATACATTTATGTCCGTATCAGATCCCAAGCCTGCAATTCTGGTAGGCAAATAGCCATAATTCCCAAGCCCGACAAAGCTCTCCGGCGGTGCCATCTGCAAATACATATTCGCACTGCCTCCGTAATAGTTTTCCTTAATATTCGCCTGCAGCTTCCCATCGATGTAAAGCTGTATCTTCATCTGTGTGCCGCTCTGCGAAGGCAGGTTCGTGAAAACTTCGGAAACCTCCGCCCAAAGCAGCTTTCCCTTGCCATGCACGCTGAAAATCTCCTTGTCCGCATAGCTGTCCAGCTCCGGCTGCTTCACGCTGCCCGAAAGCGTTTTCACAACCTGCACCGCCCCCGTGGCATTGCTTTCCTGCAATTCCTTCAAAAATCCTTTCATGCTCCTTCACCCCCTATCAAGGACTTGCAATGTCAAAGTAATAGATGTAATCGTCAGAATCCGTATCGTTTAGCATGTATGTTGCATATTTCGGATATTTCCGGAAAAACGCATATTTTGCTAAATAGCTGCTCCAGTCAGGCTTACTGCCGTCCGATAATGTCGCATAGCCGTATTTGGATGTGTTGAAAGTATTGCTTTGAGAAATTTCAAGAATAATAAATTTCCCCGATTTGCTTGCACTGCCGCCCTTCATCTGCTTCTTTCTTGCATAAAGCGCATCCATCGCCGTAGTGCTTGCCGCCAGCTTGCTCAATGCCGCATCCACCGCCGCAATTTTTCCCATGGCAGTTGCACTGGCAGCAACTGCGGTCATGGCTGTGCTGCTTGCGACAACGGCGGTCATAGCTGTGCTGCTCGCAGCAACGGCTGTCATAGCGGTCGAATCTGCGGCTACTCCTGCCATGCCGGAGTAGCCTGCAGATTCGAGGCTTGCCAGAGCAACCACCAGCTTCGCAATCGCCATGTCGTTCTCCTTGATGTAGCTGTTGTAGTAGGGCGAAGCCTGCACTGCGTCTCTCGCAATCCTGCTTGTGCCAATGGCATCCATCGCTGTCTCGCTGTTTGTGATGGCGTGCATCAAAAGCGCATTTGCCGCCACCGCCGCCATGGCTGTGCCGTTTCCTGCCACCGCCGCCATGCTTGCCAGCCCCTCCAGCACCGCCGCATCCATCCCGTAAACCGTCAGCATCCATTTCCCTGTATGCTCCGCAGAAAATGTCGTCAGCATTTCCTCTAACGCTTCTGCGTGCATGTCCCTGTCATTTGCCGCAGCACGGCTCATGCAGAGCTTCTTCCAGATTCCCTTGTCCTGAAAGGTGTAGCTTTCCTCCCCGAAAAGCTTGTACTGCGCCAGCCAGTGTGCCGGCAGAATCTCCTGCTCCAGCGTGTCCTGCCGCGCAATAAAAATCGGTTCGTTCATGCCTTCCCCTCCTTCCTGTAATATAAGCCGCCGCCCGAAACCCCAAGCCGGTATTTCTCCCCGGTCACATCATCCACAAGCACCCCCGCTTTCGCAGCCGCCGCCAACGCCGCCGCAAATTCGCTTTCCGTCCCGGCGTATCCGCCTTCCTTCGCCGTTTCGTATGCGCTTTTGCCGTCTGCGCCGTTCTGCCCCTTCTCGCCGGTGTCGCCCTTTTGTCCTCGCTCGCCTTTGAGTGCCGCAAGCTGCTCCGCCGTAAAGTCGGAATATGTAAAGGCATCCCCCTTTGCCCCATCGAAGTAGTCTATGCCCTTCTGTGGCGTGTAGCCATCCTGCCCGGTATCTCCTTTTTCCCCTTTCAGCTTTGCCAACTGTTCAGGTGTGAAGTCCTTGTAGGTAAACGCATCTCCTTTTGCTCCCTTTAGCGTCGCCAGCTGCTCCGGTGTAAAGTCCTCGTAGGTAAATGGATCTCCCTTCGCCCCGTCAAAATAATCTATATTCTTCTGCGGCGTGTAGCCATCCTGTCCTCTTTCTCCTCTTGCCCCTTTCAGTGCCGCTAACTGCTCCTCGGTAAAGTCGCTGTAGGTAAAAGCGTCGCCCTTTTCACCCTTTAGTGCCGCCAGCTGTTCTTCTGTGAAGTCCGCATAGGTGAAGGGGTCGCCTTTGTCACCTTTGTCGCCCTTGGCGTTTCTTGCAATCTCCGCCGCCTCCTGCGCCTCCTGTGTTGCCGCCGCTGTATCTGTCTGCCGCTGCTTTTCCGCACCTTCTCTTGCCGCTTCTGCTTTTTCTCTTGCCGCTTCGCTTTCCAGCACCTTGGAAACAGAAGCCTCCATCTGCTTCAGCTCGCTTAGCTCGCCCTTCCAGTCTCCGTCGGTGTCAATCGCGCCCTCCACAAAAACAGGTGCTTTCGCCGTTGTCCAGTTCAGCACGCCGTCCGCGTCATTCCCCCGCACGGCAATGAAAACCGTCCCGTTCTCTCTGAAAATCCCTGCATCCACCTCAAGAAATAATGCAATACTTTCCTCCTGCACCGTCTTGATTAAAAGCAGGGTATCCTTCTTCCCGCTCTTGTATTCCACATCCAGCCGAAAGGTCAGCGGCGAAAGGTCAATTCTGTCCGCCTCGTATCGTTTCATCATGAAGGTGCGGCTCACTGTCCGCGTGTCCCCTGCAATGAAGGTCTGTTCCTCATTCGGAAAAAGCATTTCCTTCCCGATAATCGAAATCACTTTCTTTTCCTCCTTCCGAAAAATCCGCTATTGTAAGAAAAGCGGAAGCATTTCTGCCTCCGCCATCCGTCATCTTACAGAAACTGACCTGTGCCGTCTTCCGCTTTCTTCTGCATTTCCTCCATCATTCTGTAGGTTGCCGCCTTCTGGTTTTCGCTGTTTTTCAGCACCTCTGCCACAAAGCGGGGCACTTCAACCTCTTTCCCGCGCTGAATCAGGTATTTGTAACCGTTCACGCTTACGAATACATCGTCATCACCGTTTCCGGTAATTGGCAGGCGGATGGTTTCCTTTTCCGCCTTTGCCGCCTCCATAGCCTCCTGCATCCGCTTTTCCATCTGCACCTGCTTCTGTCCGGCTGTCAGCTCCGCCTCTTTTTCTTCGGTCTTGCCTTCTTCTTTTCTTTCCGCCGCCAGCAGCTCCGCATCAATCCTTGCCGCCTCCGCCGCGTCTCTTTCGGCTTTCAGCCTTGCATTTTCCTCCAGCAGCTTCTGCATTTCCTCCTGTGTAGGCATTGTGCTTTCCGCTGTCTGTTCCGCCGTGGTTTCTTTTTTTGTAGCCATAGGGTTGTCCTCCTTTTCTTAGTTCGCCGCCGCCGCGCTGAAGCTGGAGCTGCTTTCGATTCTTACCATGAATTCGTCAGAAAGGATTTCCGCCGTCTTGATTGCCTTCCAGCCTGCGGATGCTCTCTGGTTCAGAGGGTCTGCCGTGCCGCCGCTGCCCAGCTGTTTTACAATCGTCTGCAAGCCGCCGCCTTCTACCTCTGTCACGCCGTAAGCATTTTTCCCGATTACCAGTGTAGAGAATACGGAAACGTCACCGCCTGCGGTCTCCTTGTCCCAGATTTTTGCCTCTGTCGATT
>OIWO01001614.1_pt1 | contig 17987 bp, 24 predicted proteins | sample 1587641 | NCBI WGS metagenome assembly OIWO01 (sample SAMEA3888924, study PRJEB22519) | human gut metagenome | biome: human gut; feature: human-associated habitat; material: faeces | place: Denmark | collected 2010
ACTCAAAAAGCCACCGCTGCAATGAGTTCTCATGATTTAGAGCAAACATCGCCCGAACAAAAAACCGAACAAAAAGTTGTCGGGAAATGGCCTGTGGGAACTCTTGTTGTTCATACGGCTACGTGGCAACAGATGCGCATCAAGGAAATCACGCCCGACCATAAATATGTGTGTACACAAGGTAATCTTGTTAGGGGCCCATATACAGAAGGATGTTTGATGTCATATGAAGACTACGTTACTACCATTTTAAGTGAAAACAAATCCAGCAGCTCCGTAGTAGGCATTGTGATTGCTCTTATCGGTATTTTAATCATCGCTATTCTATTTTTTACAGCTTGATCAATTTGCACTCGCATATACCGTCCTCGCCGGTGGTGACGGAGTAGATGGCGAAATAGCATCCGTAGACATCGAGGTAAACCCGCCGCGTATAGTCGAGATTGCAGATGTCGGCCACGGTCAGTTTGACGTAGACCGTAATCATGCGGAACTTTTTCAGGATTCGCTGGTAGTCTGCATACCGTTTCGCCACGATACCCTCCGACCCGCCGAAATACATCGTGCGGGGGAACAGGCCGTGCCTGTAACGACCTACCGTACCGTTTCCGTCTTCAATCGTCGTATTCACATCGGCAAGAATACGGGCAGAAGGAGCAGCGTAATTTACCTTATTTGCTCCGTTGACTGTCTGTTCCTCATAGCAAGGCACAAAAGCGAATGGCCAATCGGAGTGATCCGTATTCCAACCTGCTCTATTGGTCGAAGCTGAGAAATCCAACGATACCAATTCATTCTCCCGCTCGATATTCTCGTTGTCGATGGAGATGATACCCTGCGTGTTCAACATCTCGGCATCCTCGTCGTTGTCGTAGTCGAGCGTGTTGGTCTGGGCATAATTCCCCATCGTGAACTCCGTCCCCTCCGGACGCCAGATTTCGCCCCGATCGTTCAGAATCACTTTGCGGCTCCAATCCTGAATCGTTGCGTCGAGATGACTGTCGACGATTCGTCTGTCTGTTTGCGTGTTCGGTGTCCGGTTGTCTCCCGAGCCGACGATGCGATAGTCGTAGTCGATCGTGTCCGTCGAATTATAGAACTGATCGGGCGACATCATGTGGATCGTATTATTATCCGAACTGTCCGGATAGGCGAAAAGTCCGGCCATTGTCATCAATGCCGACAGGAACTCCGCGTGCGTCATATCCGGCAGATTCTCGGCAATCGGAAACGGAGAGGGGAATTGGATGTCGTCGAAATGGGGCGTGATAATAAATTTCGCTGCAACTGTAAACTCATCACTTGTCGTTGCGTCAATTGTGACGGCGTTACTTAGAATCCATCGAACTGTATCGTAGTCTTCGACATTTACCTCGACATTATTAAATAGATCGGGTTTCACGCCGAAACGAATCCCGGCCCCCGTGTCGATACCTTCCACCGATAGTAACACTTCCGATGTCCCATTTCCCGAGTCTCCTCTAAGTTTTAACGTCGGCGATGCCGATGCTGCCCGCATACCGGGGAAAAAGACGGCGGATGAATAGCTAATGATGGATACATCAATAGTCTTGGTGGACGAGACATCGATCGCATAATTCTGGTCTGTCAAAATGGACCGCTTGTCGGATACTATTTCTCTAAATTTTAACGCGGTATTACTGGAACCGGAATTACCATAATGCGCGGAACTTGCCTCGAACCGATCCGAATACCAACTGTCCGGCCCCGAGTTTTTCGACACGAGCGGAACGATCATCGGATGTTTGTCGCTGGTTTGGCTCAAACGGATTATATTCTCTATCGTGATACCGTGATATTTCTGTATGGCATCCAAGATCGCGGATACTTGTACGGACGGATGCGAATAATTGATATTACGTCCTGCCCCGAAATCAATCTGGATAAATCCTGCCAATATCGTTTCATCTGGATCTACATATTTTGTATTCTCGTTCCACTCGACATAATCCGCTCCCGCCACCTCGATGATCTGCTCGCGCAGATCGCGCAGCGAAGCGTCGAACAACGGCTGGAAGTTGTCGATGTTGCCCCACACGAGTGTGATGTTGATCGTGTCGGTTACGTCCGTAACCATCGCATACCCCCGCGTGAAGATCGGGAATCCGCCGAGGTAGTACGCTGCCGAATGCTTCCCGTATACCGCCGAATCGTCCAAGATGTCGATGCGGTCGATCAGACCGAAGGCCTTGCGGTTGCGGGGCGTCAGCGGCAGATTGATCTCCGCGCTGCGGTTGCTCTGGATCACGTCGAGATCGTTGAAGACCGGCGACTGGAAGATCAGCGACGGCGTATCTCCCAGATCGCACAACTGACCGTTTATGTAGAGTTCCTTCGTCATAGCGTCAAGTGCTTTATCGAAAGTTCTACCACGCAGTCCTGCATGCAGGCATTCGTCCGCGAGATGTCGCCGTCTTCGACATAGGCGTCGATCCACACCTTCCGCCGGGCGTCGTACAGCTGCACCTCCCGTCCGGAGAGAATCGATGCGCACAGGTCGAACAGTTCACGGTCGACCAGTCCGCTATGGAGCGTATGGGTCGTGGTCGCCGTGATCGTGCGGTGGCGTTCGGGTGTCAGTTTCTCGGAGAGCGTTTCGAAGGTCTCGTCTTCGGATACGTCGTCGACGCGCTCGGTCGGATGCCAGAGAAAGTAACGCATCAATCCCGTTGCATCGCGCCAGCGCACGAACGATCCGCTGTCGCAAGGATTCACCACGACCGTCAGACGCGCGCTCTTCACGGCGCCGGTCGTGCCGCCCGTCGAGACGATCAACTGCCGCTCGCCGCCTCCGAATTCGCGGAAGAAGGTCATCGGAAGGGAGAACACGGGATCGACACGCGAATAGACCTCCCGCCGGCCGCTGTCGGCATCGGTGAAAGCGAAGTCCTGCATGGCGCCCGTATAGGAGTTGACGAGGATCTGCTCGCTGTAATCGAACGCCGGAAAGACCACGATCTTCGACGGCTGGGGCCAGCTGATCGGGGTATCGGCCTGCGCATTGTTCGTCATCGCGCGCGCCGACGCCCCTTTGAGCAGATAGAGCGGCGACGAGGCGATCGCCTGCCCGTCTACTTCGAGGCTGATCGTCGTTTGCGCATTCCCGTCCTGTGCGATGATTTCGAACAGATCGTCCATCGGGAATACGGCCGAACCGTTGATGATCGAACGCACCAACGTATAGCCGCCGACTTTGACAACGGCCGCATCGTATGTCGGCGCTTCGCTGACTCCGACCGTATTGTAGTTTCTCGCCAGCGAAATGGCGGGTGTTAATCTATATTTAGGCATAATCACTGATTGTTTCATTCAACATCGTAAACACGCTGCGGCCGAGCTGCTCGGAGAGTTGCCGGTCGATGTCGTCCACGGCCGGCTGCAACAGGTCGAACAGAATCTCCGTACCGCCGCCCTCGCGGTAGAGCACCGTGCCCTTGCTCCATACGTTCGCCGCCACGGCATAGGCGTCGATCTCCTCGATGCCGTAAAGCCCCTCTTTGGCCTGCGCCCATCGTTCGATCGCAAGGAGAAAGGCATCGAAGGAGGCGTATTGCGCCTGCACATCGCCCGCAGAACGTCCCTCGTCGACGCCGGCGATCCCCTGCCGGCCGACGAACGCCGCTTCGAAACCGTCGTCGTTCTGTTCGACCTGCGTTTGGAGCGATGCCGCCGTCGCGCCCGTGGCCCACTCCGGCACGCCGAGGCTGTTGACCCGCTTTCCGCTGCTGCCCGTCTTCGTTTGCAGATTCGCCACGACCTGCGTGCGCAGCGTATCGAACCGCGCTTCGCACACCTCGATGAATCGCTGCGGATCGAAATAGCGCAGTATCTTGTCGATCCTATCCATTGTTGCAGGTCGAATAGGTCATCGTCGCCTCGCATTCGACTCCGCAGACCAGCTGATCGAATCGGGCGGCGAACGGGGTGATCTTCGTGACCTGCACCTCGACTCCCCGATCCCGCAATGCCTCGAAAAACTCCGCCGAGCGGTCGATCATCTCCTCGACGATCGGCATGACCTGCGTCGCGGTATCGGGTTCCGCTTCGCCGAGGTCGCCGCAGAAGAGGAACTTCGAGGCGCGCTTGTAGACGCCATCGAGATCCGTCGGCGTGATCGTCTCGAAGAATTGCCGCACGACGACCGGATACTCCGTGATCGTCCCCAGGATGTAGTTCGTCTCTTTAAGGCGGGCATAGATATACGAACCGAAGCCGCACGCCCCGGCGGCCTTGTCGATATGGTCGTTCAGCGAGTTTATCTTCACTCCCACGATACGGCGGGCCGGCGGCGTCTGCCCGACGACCCTGTACTCGTATTCCTTGTTGTCGGTCATCTTCTTTTGATTTTAGAGGTTTGTATCCTGCTGAGATTGCGCTGCTCGATCACGTCGTTCGTCGTCGACTCGAAGGCTTCGTAGACGACGCTCCACTCCATGCCGTAGACCGACGCGGGCGATACGGCGCCGTTCATGATCTGCACGTACTTGCGCACCACGGCGGCGAGGCCTCGGTCGGGGCGGGCGATCTGCGCCTGCCGCTCCTCGTCGGTCGGTTCGATTTTCAGATCGGCGAATCTCTTCGAGATGGCCGCGAGCGTGTCCATGCAGTGCAGAAAGTAGCGGTACGCACGGATGAACCGCAAATCCGCGACCTTCTCTTTCGGGATGCCGAGCATTTGCGACAACACGTTGACGAAGTAATCGGTGGAGCGGTTCGTCGCGTTCAGCACCGCCAGATCGCGCATCGTCATGTGTTTCGGATCGCGGGCCGCAATACGCCTGTCCGACAGCCACCGCCGATGCAGTACGCAGCATTCCGGTTCCGCCCGTCTCTTGATCTCTTCTGCAAACCGACGGCTTTCGAGGTTGAACAATGCCGCCCTGCCGATGATGATGTCCCGAACGGTGTCGGTCGATTTGACGATCATAATCCGAATAAGTTTGCGGGTTCGAAAATTGCCGAACAATAGTCCGGCACGGCCCCCAGTTCGACGAGCTTCGGCCGCAGGACGCAGCATTGGCGTACCATATCGTTCCAAACCTCTACGGCACGGATGCGCGGACTCGCTTCGTCCGAATATTCCCCACGCTGCACCTTCTCGCCGGCCGGTGTGCCGACCGTAGTATGCGTGCGCAGCCAGTAGAAATAGACATAGTTCGCAATGGGCGAGGTCTTGGTCGCCTCGTTTCTGAGCAGCGCAACGATCTGCGGATTCTCCTCCGCCGTCGCCGCCAGTGCCTCACCCAGCAGATTGCGGAGGAATCTCGGCTCGTAAATGGCGATGTAGGAGTTCGCCGAATCGATGAGTGCCTGAGCGAGCGCCGTCGGCTTGTCGTCCTTCCGATTGGCGATGCCGGAGATGTAGATCGGATCCTTTTCGAAATAGGTATTGTCGATAATCATGGGAAATGTATTTAGCGGGCGCAGGGGCGATCAAACCCCTGCGTCCTGAAATTACTTCACCGTTTCTCGGTGGCGCGGCCCAACTTGATGAGCGTCTTGGCATGTACGGGATGCACCTTATAGGCTTTGCCCTTCTCCAGCGTATTGCCGGGGCCGCCGGTTCCGTAGACCGTCACGCGATCGTTGAAGTCCACATTGGTCTTTTCTTCTTTCGTTGCCATATTCTTTTTCGTTTAACATGTTTGACTTAGGCTGCCACCTTCGAAGGCTCGGCAGCCGGTTTCTGCAAGGCGGCGATAATGGTCGCGAACGTGCCTTTGACGAACGCCCCCTGATCGACCGATGCGAAGTACGAGTGCAGACGCTCCTCGCAGATGACCGTGAAGAGATTCTTCTGGAAGTCGTCGTCGACCCACCCGAATTCGACGCGAATGCCTTTGTACGGGCGAACGTTCCATTTGCTCGTATCGGCAACGAGGAAATCGCCGGCCTTGACATAGGTAGATTCCACGATCTCCACCCCGCGGATGAGCCGGAACAGCTCGTCCGAGATGTAGTGACCCGTCGAATCCTTCGTCAGGTCGATGGAGGCCCGATCCGAAGGGTTGAGCATCACCACGTCGGGATAGAAGTTCAGGTTCCGCATCTGGAGGATCGCTGCGCGGATCGCATCGGCCTTGTTCGCCATTTCGACCGTCCCGTCGAGCGCGGTGGCCGTATAGGTGGCAGCAGCCGTGAAGATGCCTTTGAGATTCACCCCCGTGCCGGCACCGGTGAGCAGCTGTTTCGTGCGTTCCTGAACGAGCGACGTGCGCAGCATGTTGTCGATCTCCGACTGCATATAGTCGAAATCGTCGCGCATCTCGTAGGAGATTTTGGCCGATACGGCCACTTTCTTCGCCGTCGACGTCTCAGGGACATACGACCAGTCCATAGCGGGCTTCAAGGCCCCCTCGGCGATGAATGCAGGAGCGCCGTTGCCGGGCTTGCGATCCACCCACGTGATATTGGGCGAGTTGGTCGATCCCTTGAACAACCGTTCTACGACGCGCGTGTCTTCGCTCGGCGCGTAATGGATCGTGCGGTCTACTTCGGTGTTGAGCGCTGCAACCGCCGCGGTATTGGCCGCCACGGTGATCGTCGTAGCAGCCGCTTTGATCTCCAGTTCGAGCGCCGTATTGCGTTTCTCCGCGAAAGCGCGTTTCGCCTCGTCGCCCGAAAGGAACGCCTTGATCTGCTCGCGGATCGTGCGGCCCTTGCCGGCGCTGCTGCTCATCGAACGGCGAATCTCGCTCCCCTGCTCCTTGAGAGCCTTCTCGATCTCCGTGATCTTCTCGGCCGACACGCCCAGTTTCCCGAGCGACGATTTTACCGACTCGACGATCTCTTCCTCCGATTTGATCCCCTCAGCCAGCATTTCGAGCTGGTCGTTGATGTGCTTGCCGAGCAATTCCATGCCCTTGCGATCCACATCCGAGAACTCCCCGCTGTCGGGCAGTTCGAATTTCTTGAATTTGAATGCCATGTTTTTCAGTTTTTGGTTTGACCTAATTTTTCGAATACCGAACTGCGTGAAGTGAGTGGCGCGGGGGCCGGCTCGGCTTTGAACATCGACAGTATTCTGCTGTGTACTTTTTCGTATTCATCGGGCGCGGTCTCCTGTAATGCCTTGACATATCGTTCCATGTCGTCCAAGGCTTTCATGTCGCCGATATACTCCGTGTGCTCGTTGGCGCCGAAGGTGACGACCGAAATCTCGTGCAGAATAATCTCCTTCACGATCAGGCAGTCGAGGTCGGGATCGTAATCGCATTTGTCCCATACATACCGATAGCCTATCGAGAACTGGTTGAGCACCCCTTCGTGCATCTGCACCCATGCGCGGCGAGCGTCCGGCACGGCATCGAAATCCGAGAGCTGCACCGTGGCGTATCCGCCGTCGTCCTTCTCCTCGATCGACAGGATGCGGCCGATCGGGTTCTTCGTCTCGTGCTGCCACAGGAATTGTATCTTCCGGTTCGTCGCAGAAGCCGGCCCGCGCTCCTGAATACTCTTGCTGATGCAACCCTTCATCAGCATGTCGCCGTCCGAATCGACCGTTCCGAACGAACAGAACTTCACGAGGATGATGTGTTTCTCCTCGTCCACGACATCGGCCTTCAATATCGGCGCTTGCTTGAAAGCCCCGCCGCGGTTCATGACTTTTTTATACAGTAGTTTGTCCATTATTCCAGAATGTTTGCAATGATGTTTTTCCCCTGTTGCTCGGTAATGAGACCGGAGGCGATCGCGTTGCTGGCAGCCGTCACGGCCGCCGTCAGCGAATCGGCATACAGCCGCTTCGCTTCCTGGAAGATCGACAGGTGATCGAAATAGGGAACGATGCGGAATCCGTCGAACCCGTGCGCCGCGTTCAATACCTCCGATATTCGCTCTGCATCCGGTTTGATCGCATCGTTGTACAATTTGACCTCGGCCGCCGTAAGATTCGCATAGGTCGTCCCTTCGGTGTCGATCAGTACATACGGTACTTGATAGGCATCGGCGATCTCCTTCTTGGCATTGCGCTGCCCCTCCGTGAGATTCATGTCCTTCATGTTGGCCGAAATCTGCACGAAAGCAGCCTTCAATCCGGTCACGATGTACTTATATTGGCCCTTCATCACGCCGTATCGCCGCAGGGCCGCTTGTGCCTGCTCCCGATCCTCCTTGTTCTCCGGCAACACGGATGTCCGGAAATCCTCGCTGTTCAACGAGATGATACCCAATGCCCCTCTGTTGATGATGAGTTCGTTCTGCGCCTCGAATGACGACACGAAAGGATTGACGGCGTTCTGCAAGGCTGACAGACGCGACTGCGATGCTCCGAAGATATTCGGATCATAGGCCGAATCCCGCACGACGAACATTTGATCCCGATCGACACGAATTTGATAATCGTTGATCGAAACCATATAATAATCGATCTGCGGATCGGGCCGGAAACCGGTGAATTCGAAGGTCGTCACCTCCTGAACAAGCGGATTCGGAATCACGTAGAGTTCGTAGGCCGTGGGCACACCGACCGGCTCCCAGCGAAGAATATAGGCTTTTCCGTAAATATCCTTGAAGGCTTCGATCATCGCCGTGAAATCCTCGATCGTTTGAAAGTCATTCGGATGCTTCCACCTGTTCAGTTCCTCCGTGCGACCTGCGACCTGGCGAGCGTCGTCCGACGGATCGACAGCCCACCAGCGGGCGTTGCGAATTGCCGCGGATTTCTTGGTCACGACCGAAAACAACGCGCTGCACCGTGCGTAAGCGATAGTCTGTCCGGCAACGGTGTCGCAGTCGATCGTACTACCGCTGCCCAATCCCATTGCCGAGAGAAAATCGCGCACAGAGACGAACCGCTGCTCCTCCGCTGTCGGAGTTCCGCACTCCGGTTTCGTCGTCAAGTCCTGACTTTTACTTCGCCACTTCAAGCTGAATCTCATTGCACATAGCCTTTGAAGCAAATGTAAGGGCGATAAAAGGGGGTTCTCCGAACTTTTCGCTGTTTTTTCATTTTCGTCGGTTGCAGACCCAATAGAGATACTCCATTACGGCGTATCGGGCCGCATCCCACAAGTGATTGAATTTGTCGATCGGCTGGTTGATCGTAATGCCGTTCACCGAATCCCACACATAGGAATTGGCCTCGGTTTGGAAATTACGGCTGCGGACGATATGGAGGCGGAACGATTTGACCATGTGAATTCCGTCCGTCACGGAACCGGCATATTTCTTCGCCTTCACCACGCTGAGCCCGCGCAGCAGCAGGCCGTCGACCATCGAGTCGGGATTTTTAGCGTATTTGTCCACCGAGTCGGCGAATATGGGCATCCGCCCGACTGTCCCCTCTATCGCATCATAGAGCAAGGCCGGATCGGAGCAGGGTGCATAAAACTCTTCCTTCATGTATAGATCAAGCCCCCGAAGCCCCAGACGGACGAGCGCCGTAGGATCGTTCGTAAATCCGAAGTCGAGGCCGAACACGACCCTTTCCAGGTCGGACGGAAATTCATCGATCCAGTCGATATTCGGATAGACAAGACCCTCTTTCGCTGCACGGATTCCCAATCCATAGACTTTCCATCGCCACTCGTCGGCCGTGCCCGCAGCAATGTTCGCCGGTGTAGGTTCATAGGATTCGATCTCTCGTATGACCCCAGGCGGGCAGAACGGATTGTCTTTGTATGTCGTGTGCGTAAAATAGGTGTGCGGCTGCCCTTCCAGTTCGAAGGCCCAATGTTCGGTATATTTGGGATTCCAGTCGCCGATGACCATCGTCGTGCAGCGCATCGTGATATTTTTGTACTGCTGCTTCGAGATGTCGTCCAGCATCTCGTTGATGTAGATGATGTCGCAATCGTATCCTTCACGGCTATCCATTCTGTCCAATCCGCGGAAATGGATCACGGAGTTGTTGATATAGTAGTCGGGATGTTGATTCTCGCTGCGCATCGCATCGGGATCGTAGACGCCGCGCAGGGTCAGTTTCTTGCGGAAATCGGCAAGGGTGATCTCCTTGCAGGCCTGCAACGTATTTCGATATACGAAGATATTGAGCGGGGATAGTGCGAGCGTACAGATGTCGTACAGAAAATCGAAGGCATCGTAGGTCTTCCCCGAACGGCTCGACCCTTCATTGAAAATCTTCAACACCGCATCCCGTTCCCTGTACTGCATGTACCGATACATGAGGTAACGATACACTTTCCCCCGATAGGTGCGGATGTCAGGCAGACGATGCATCGGCAGGCGGTGTTTTTTCGATCGACAACGCATCCTCCGCGTCTATTTGAATGACGACGGGAGCGACGGCAGGATTTTCTATCTTTCCGGATAGTTTCACCTCCTTCGGCGCTGCGTAACCCAACATGTTCATGATGCTGTCGAGACTCTTCTGCTTGTCGTAGCACTCGATCTTCACGAACTCCTCGACAATCTCATCGCCATTCGAAGCGATCCGTTTGACCTGTTTGGTATTGATCGACTTTATACATGCCTTCTCATTGTCCGTGAGCGACTCGAACTCTTTAAGCGACATCCAGCCGTTACGAATGCGGGTCGCATCCGAAAAGGCGATCTTCTGGTGCTCGCGGATGATCTGCAAGGCCGAGATGCCCGCAGCCTCGGCAAGGTGAGTTTTCAGATATTCGATCCTCGCTGCAACCTCGCTGTTTTGTAATAGCAGATAGGCATTATTCCATACCGTGTTATCGCTCATGTTCGAACATCTGTAAGCATAGCGATATGCCTCGGACGCATTACCGCATTCGAGGTACTTATTGCAAAACTTTTCCTGTTTGATCGTGAGCTTGCCCATATATGCAAAGATCGCCTATCGGGGAGACGATTCTTTCAACTTTTCGCTCTTTTTCATTGCCCGATATAGCGGTATTGTAGGTGTGCATGTAAATCATGCCACTCTTCGATCAGTCGGGGATGCCGTTCGACAAATGCCTCCCACTCGATGCGGCGCAGATAGACCCGCCCGTTGCGGACGACTGTGCCGAGTGTCCGATCCACTCGAATCGATTTCCATATCCAACGTGTCGAAATGCCGTACTCGTCGGCTGCGGCCTGAATTGAGATAAAATGGTTCATTGCAAATCCCGAATTAATTACTACCTTTGTTCTTGGGTGAGGGGTGATCTTTCGGGATCGCCTCTTTTTATATCAAACAGTTACCACCTTGTTCTACTTTCCGGAATATTACATCCGTCCCATCCTCTCGTTCGTACCAACGACAGCTGCCTGTCATCTCGTTGTAAGAGCAATTGCCAAAACGCGCACAATCCCGACATGCACATCCCTCTTTATTTCGATCATACCCTGCAACCTCTACATTCTCGCCTTCATACACGAACCGCTCGCCGACCGGACGGGAGTAACGTTTTTCATCTCTGGGTTTCATGGCTTCCCTACCTTTCGAGTTTCACCTCCTCGCCCATTCCGACGATACCCCGCCGGCGCAGGCGCTTGATGAAGTTCTTCATGTTCAATGCCTGCTCATAGTAACAGTCCTTTTCGACTTTGACACGCGATTTGCGGTCGCTCTCGACCTTCATGTTCTCAGGATTCAGCCACGAATCGGCCGACACCTCCACTTCCGCTCTCGACGCTGTCCGCGTAACCGTATTGAATTTATAGAGGGTATGACCGGGCACCCGAACCAGCTGCCCGATCAGTTTGTATTCGTTCTGCTTTCGTTCGACGGCCTCGATCTGCGCTTTGGCGATCTTATCGTTCGTCACACCGTCGTGTGGGGTCAAGATGTCCATCGTTCTATTCGTTTTCGTAAATCGGCCGCCAACCCAAAACATGCAGATTCTCGAACGTTCTGTCGAGGTCTACGCTCCAGCCAGTCGGGAATTCGTTGACCGCATACCATGCACCCGTTACGAGCGTTGCGCCATTGGGTAACACAACCTTTGCAATGACACGCATCTCATCCGTCGGCGGCTTGTTGGGATCATTCCAGCGGGTCAATTCTTCCCGTTCGGATTGTGCACCGGCGATGAAATCCAATTCAGTTGCTTTCTTGTGGCCGACAAAGTCTCTGACCCCACCGCGCCATACTTTTCGCGCGTATGATTTTGCCCGTTCTTTAATCGTTTTCATATTTCGTTCAGTTTATAGTGCCCCTTATCATTGCGCAGCAACAACCCCTTTTTCACCAGCCGCAAACAGATAGGCGAAGCCCAACTGCTGTGGTGTGTCTCACTAAACCCAAAGGTTTGGGAATGTGTCTTGCCGATTACCGACGGCGACACATAGTCTTTACCTTTCAGGTAGGATATTATCCATGCCTCAGCTTTCGTTAGTTTCATCTTCCCGAAGTTTTTCAATGAATAATCGCAAGTCCTCACATAACGCAGGATTACACCTCCTGCCAGCCCCAGCGCAACCGTCCTTGTATTCGCAGGAGGATTTGAATGCCTCTATCGCTTTTTGCCGCATCAGCTGCTCGGTATCCTGCTCGGCGAGTTCGGCCGCACGGGTCATTGCAGCCCGAAGTTGCCATTTGGCATGGTCAGTCATCTCCACCGCGAGATGATCCATACACCCGTCGATAAATTCTTTTGCTTCTTTGCTTTTCATTGTTCACCTCCTTTCAGCAATTCGGGGTTGTCGTGGATGTTGCCAATCACTTCTAAAATATCTAAGTTACTTATCGACCCCCACGGGGATTCTTCATCTTCGGCAATGCAAAATCCCCCATAGCTGAACATGATTAAGAAAGGCAATCCTACCAATAAGTTATCATACTCTTCATCTCGGCTTTCCACCATCACTATATCCCCCTCCCATATATCACTGCCGTTCTTGTCTTTCAGTCCCGTGTACTGGCCGACGGTGTCGGGATCAACCTCGTGCCATTGCTCGTGGTGATCCACAAACTCAACGATCATGCATACGCCATAGTCGTCTTGGAGCAAGCTACCTTCTACACATACTCCATTGTCGAGGCGCTTGCCTCTGAATTTAATTTCTCTCATAGTCTCCAATTTTTGTAATTATTTCAAGATTTTGCGAGAATCTCGCTATTTCACCAATTCGAACTCATAGACCACGACCCACGGATTGCGTTGCCATGTTCCGTAGCCGGATACCTTGTCAATCAGCGAGGCGAAGGCTTCGCGGGGAGTGTCAAACCATACCTTTATTTGGCGTTTGAAGTCTAAATAATAATACCTTGGCACATCATTTCTCACAAACTCCACACGCACGCCCTCTTTCAGGCAATCAGCCTCCGAAATATCATACAACCGCTCGCACTTGATTCCAGTTATGCGGATTTGATGGGGCATAAGTTCTGCTTTGGTAAACATCTTGTTTGTCCAACCTGCTATACGTTGTTCCTCAAAGAGGCGCAATATGGTGGCGTCTGGTTCGAAGCCACCGGCACACACGTCTCTATAACTCTGCGCGACGGCCACAATTTCACCAATGGCATAAGGAGCATCCTCCGAAATGCCGTTATCAAAGTCAGCCCTTACATAGGTACAGGCTCGGCCGTTCTTCGTAAACCCGACACATCCAGCAAGGTTGCCATACTGGTTATTCATAATTCGCCTCGTCATGGTCTTTCGCCCCTCGATGACCGCCTGCGTCAAGCCGTAGCGGTCGTTGAACATGATCTTTTTCATTCGATAACAGTTTTTGCGATTCTAAGAGCCTCGATAAGTTCGTCCACCTGCTCGTCCCGAAGACTTACATAAGCATCCTCATCGTCTGTCTCGATTTGCAGTTGAACGAATGAAGAAAATCCCTTTACAGCACCTTCTTTTCGGTTGCAGACCCGGACTATTCCGTCTTCATTCGCAGATACTTCGGTAAAATACTTTTCCTTTTTCATATCTTCAATTTGCACTTTTTTGATAAAAGCCACTCGACCGCTCCGTACAGCAGGTCGATAAGCCGTGTCGACTGTACCAAAAAGTAGTATTCCCGCCCTGCACCGCCATACAGTACCTCATCGCTTCCGGAGGCCATCTGGAAGTACGAGAGGCGCCAGATGTCCTCCCATCTCACTATCTCCATATTGAGCCACGCTCCATCGAGCATTCGGCAATGACTGGGCAACGCTCCCAGCAAGTCCGCAACCGTGAAAGCGGGGATTATATCTTCCTTGATTACAGTATACGCTTTGTGCTTCATACAAAGATCATATTCGCCTATATGTATGAATTGTTTGGTTTCAACATCAAAGCGATACATCGGACACCATACCATACTTGCCTTTTCGGCCGGAACGCCCAGTTCCAGCAGCCGCTTCGACTGCTCGATGCTTGTTACTTGATTTGTCATCCTTTATAGTTTTTGAATTCCACACTCTTGAAAATCGCCCGATGATTGCACCAGCGGGCCAACCGTTTCTGCTCATTTGTCGGCTCGACGTTATTATCGAAATCCCTGTATGGCTGGGCGAACGGGAGTACTCCCAATTTGCGCAAAGCATTGATTCGCTCCAATGCGTCATCGACATCTTGAATCAGGCAGTAGACAAAAATCCGATATGGCTTAACACCTCGACGTCCCAATTCCTTCACACACTCGGCTACCGGTTCCAGCTGTGACATCCGGTCACAGGCGAATCGTATCTGATTCATCCATTTCACGCGGGACAACAAGTCGAGGATGAAGGCGTCGTCGCAAGCCCGACGTGCATCCAGACCTTGATTGAAATCTACGGAGATACCCATACGGACGATCTCCTCGATCTGTTCCAACCCGAAGTCCGACGCCAGCACATTGTTGTCGAGCAGCACGGCGCGCCGTTTGCCGCCGATGAATTCACGAAGCGGCGATGCCGGACGGATCGAGCCCTCCTTATGCGGAACGATGCACCACGGGCAGCGGTTCACGCATCCCCGCGTCAGAAAGCCATAGGCTTCGTCCACTCCGTACAGCGAATAATCCGGACAGCAATGTTCGATCTCGTCGGGCAGCGTCGTCGTGTAGTCTTTATAGCCTGTGCCGGCACGTACGACCTCGCAAGGGTAATAATCCGGACAGTCGGGTGTGAAGGTGAAGACCTTCGACATGTATACCCGATCGTAATGCCCGAACATCGGGTCGGCGAACTCCACACTATCGCCCTGCGACTTATGCCACGCCGACAGCTTCATCAGCGCAAGATTCGGAAAATGATGCCCGTCGACATCTACGAGCCCTATTTTATGCATCGTTCGTATTCATTTATCGTTTCGAAAATCCGCAGCGCCACCTGCGGGACTATGGCGTTGCCGCAGGCTTTGATCGACTCGCGGCGCCATGCCGGAAAGGTAATTCCGTCCAGTCCGGCGGAAAGCCCATCATCTGGGCCACATATCGGGGACTCAGTCGGGAACCCTTCCCAGTTCGGGACGCATGCGAAATCATGACGTCGTGGACGACTCCGCTCTTCCGCTTCGCATGACTGAGAGGAAACGAATTGTTTTTCGCATCGCAGGCCGTCGGCGTCGACAACAGCCCCATCCGCGCTGCAAGCGCGAGCGTCGGCCGGGCAGTCGCACCCTTCGACAGGCTCCTGTTCACACGCCCGCTCCCGCAATCCGACGCGACCGGTGTCGGCAGTAGAGCCGGCGGCAATGGCTCCGAACCGCTCTTGCCATGAACTTTCAGCCCCTGCGTCACCACGGTGGGCAACAAACCATGTTCTGTATCGCAGATGGGGAGCACCGACGCCCGCAGCTGGTATAAGGTACGCTTGCACCTCGTATCCTGCCGCCTCCAAATCAGCGCACACCTGCTCGAAGACCATTCCCTGCGACCAATTAACGATTCCGAGAACGTTCTCGCCCACGACCCAGCGCGGTCGAACAGTCCGAACAACTCCGAGCATTGCGGGCCAGAGGTAGCGGTCGTCGGCCGTACCCTTGCGTTTGCCCGCGAGGCTGAACGGCTGGCACGGAAAACCGCCGGTGAGCACGTCGACGCGGTCGCGCCAAACGGTAAAGTCTGTTGTTCGTATGTCTTCATATTGTTCCGATTCGGGAAAATGATACTTCAATACGCGCCGGCAGAACGGGTCGATCTCGCAGTTGAAGACGTTCGTCCAGCCCGCCCACGCGGCCGCCAGGTCGAAGCCGCCGATACCGCTGAATAGAGAACCGTGTGTCATTAGTACTCCACCGCTGCTCTGCGATCGATGAAGAAATGAATACCCGGTGCGCATTCGCTCCACCTGTTATCGTCGAAATCCGGAACTTCTACTGTGGCACCGACGGTGTAGACGAAGTTTTTGTCATGGTCGGAACGAACGGTATCCTCAGTTGCCTTGGTGCCGTTCATGTTCTGAATCTCCATGACGTATGCTTTATCGCAACGGCATTTGTGTCCCGTTGCCGAACTGCGCCGTGCATCTTCCGGAATCCGTAACTTTACGATATGCCCAGAGGCTTTTTTCCAACCGATGAAACTGCCCTCGGTCGGGCATGATAGATAACATCCTTTGGCATTGCACAGGTTGGCACCGCGCAGGTTGGCACCGCGCAGGTCGGCGCCGTACAGGTTGGCACAGCGCAGGTTGGCACCGCGCAGGTCGGCATCGCGCAGGTCGGCACAGCGCAGGTTGGCACAGCGCAGGTCGGCACAGCTCAGGTTGGCACCGCACAGGTCGGCACCGCGCCTAATAGCTTCCAAAACCGTTTCGGCGATTGTGTTTCCCTCTTTCGTGTATTCAAATACGACCGAGCCCGTCCAACGGTTGCGGATTTCGATTTTAATCTGTTTCGTTGATTCCATTGCGGTAAATTTGTTTATCCGGATTCATGTATTGATTTGCGACAGCAATAGCATCTTCGAGCGTGCGAACTACAACATACTTGTTCCCCGCAGCCTCAAAGGACTTTTGCCATCTTCTCTGTACGGCACTCTGACGACTACCCTTTGCTTGTGTCTTGAATTCCAAGCCGAGCGATCCGTACTTGTCCCTCGGAACGAGCAGAAGCAAATCCGCAGCACCGGCCGTCATACCTTCGGCCTTCATGATTGCGGCTTCGGTCTTACTCCGGAGTCCGCCGTTCGGTACACTCGTCAGACATAGTGCATAGGACGGATATTGCATCCGGAACCAGCGGACGAACGACTGTTGTAAACGAGATTCAACGTGCCTCATTTGCGCAGACTGTTTCCATTGAACGCAACACGATAGCACAGGTATTTAATACGGTCATATATCCGGTCACCATAGCGTTCCTTGATGCCTTCACCCGACAGATTTGAGGAAGCTATAACCATCCGATCGGGGTTATCCTGCACCTTGTTCACGATCTCGACTACCACATTCCGGCGTGTACCGAATTCGACGCGATCCACCTCTACACCTATATCGTCCAATGCGATGAACTTGCGTTTTAATACCTCGTCGATACATACGTCCTGCGCTCCGCAGTCCACGACCGTAACGATTCGATTAGCGAACTTGCGCAACAGCATGGGAATGGCGTAGCGGGTTATCAGGGATTTTCCGCGTCCGCAATTACCGAACAGCAAAAGCCCCTTACCGTTGTTATCCGACAACCACGCTGCAACCTTGTCGTATTCGGGAAGCCATACCAATCGTTCTCCCATTGCCGACAGCACAGTAACCAGCGCGTTTTTCAATTCCGTCCGCGCATCGGGTATCCGAAACCGGAAGCGTGCGCATGGAACCGGATTACCCTCAGTTTGTAGTTGTTTGAGTATTTCTTCGTAAGACATATTCAGAATTCATCATAATGTTGAGTCGGTTTTGCATGGTAGGTCGTAGCCGGATGCCGAGTGTTCGAACGGGGCAACGACGTTTCATTACGCCGACGCGCCCAATTCAGAAATGTCAGATAGGCAGAACGATTGCGTTTCAGCAAGGGTTCGTAGTTATGCATCGCGCGCAATAGGTCGCGTATGAAGTCAAGAGCATAAGCCTCTTTTAAAGCCGAGAATTGCGCCTCGGAAAAAGGCTCTTTCATTTTCGCGACTCGCGGTGCATTTTCCGAAATCCATTGTTGAAACTCCAAGAACTCGCGGGAGGGGGTGCCGCGGAACTGGGG
>OIWO01001626.1_pt1 | contig 17862 bp, 17 predicted proteins | sample 1587641 | NCBI WGS metagenome assembly OIWO01 (sample SAMEA3888924, study PRJEB22519) | human gut metagenome | biome: human gut; feature: human-associated habitat; material: faeces | place: Denmark | collected 2010
ACCATTTCTCCGAAACGCTGTCCACCGAACTGCGCTTTACCACCAAGCGGCTGCTGTGTTACAAGTGAGTAAGGACCTGTAGAACGTGCATGGATCTTATCGTCTACCAAGTGGTGCAGCTTCAAATAATGCATGTGTCCAATGGTTACTGGGGAATCGAATTCTTCACCGGTACGACCATCACGCAGCTGAACCTTACCATCGCGGCCTAACTTAACACCCTTCCACAGTTCTCTGTGCTCTCTGTTATCAGATAAGTACTGCATAACATCTTCACACAACTGATCTTTATATTTTGCTTCAAAAGCATCCCAATCCATATTTACATAATCGTTGGAAAGTTCCAAAGTATCCTGAATATCAATTTCCTTTGCGCCATCAAATACTGGTGTTTCGATGTTAAATCCAAGCGCTCTTGCAGCAAGACTCAAGTGAATCTCAAGCACCTGACCAATATTCATACGTGAAGGTACACCCAATGGGTTAAGAACAATATCCAAAGGACGACCATTCGGCAGGAATGGCATATCTTCTACTGGAAGCACGCGGGAAACGACACCCTTGTTACCATGACGACCAGCCATCTTATCACCAACAGAAATCTTTCTCTTTTGTGCGATATAGATACGAACCGCCTTGTTTACTCCTGGTGATAACTCATCACCATTTTCGCGTGTAAATACCTTAGCATCTACAATAATACCGTATTCACCATGTGGCACCTTCAAAGAGGTATCACGTACTTCTCTTGCTTTTTCACCAAAGATGGCGCGAAGCAGTCTTTCTTCAGCCGTCAGTTCTGTTTCACCCTTCGGTGTTACTTTACCAACTAAAATATCTCCGGCACGAACTTCTGCACCAATACGGATGATACCATTCTCGTCCAAATCCTTGAGTGCATCATCACCAACACCAGGAACATCTCTTGTGATTTCTTCTGGTCCTAACTTGGTATCACGTGCTTCTACTTCGTATTCTTCCATATGAATGGATGTATAAACATCATCCTGTACTAATCTTTCTGATAAAAGAACCGCATCCTCGTAGTTGTAACCTTCCCATGTCATAAAACCAATCAATGGGTTCTTTCCAAGTGCAAGTTCTCCCTGTGCGGTAGAAGGACCATCTGCAATCACTTCTCCCTTTTCTACATGATCTCCCTTGAATACAATCGGTCTCTGGTTATAGCAGTTAGACTGGTTGCTTCGAGAGAATTTTGTAAGGATATACTCATCCTTATCACCATCTTCTGTACGAACGATGATGCGATTAGACTCAGAACGTTCCACTACACCTGCGTGTTTTGCAACAACACAGACACCTGAATCGACTGCAGCCTTTGGTTCCATACCGGTTCCAACAACAGGAGCTTCTGTTGTAAGAAGCGGAACAGCCTGACGCTGCATGTTTGATCCCATCAGCGCACGGTTAGCATCGTCATTCTGCAAGAATGGAATCAATGCTGTAGCTACAGAGAATACCATCTTAGGAGATACGTCCATATAATCGAACATACTCTTATCATATTCCTGTGTCTCATCAAGGAAACGACCAGATACAGAATTACGCACGAAGTATCCCTGCTCATCTAATTTTTCGTTCGCCTGTGCTACATGATAATTATCTTCTTCATCTGCTGTCATATAAACAACTTCATTGGTAACGCGAGGATTCTTTGGATCGGTCTTATCAATCTTACGATATGGTGCCTCAATAAATCCGTACTCATTGATACGAGCATAACTAGCCAAAGAGTTAATCAAACCGATGTTTGGTCCTTCAGGAGTCTCAATAGGACACATTCTTCCATAATGAGAATAGTGTACATCTCGAACCTCAAATCCGGCACGGTCTCTTGACAAACCACCTGGTCCAAGTGCTGACAAACGTCTCTTATGTGTCAACTCACCAAGAGGGTTGTTCTGATCCATGAACTGTGACAACTGAGAAGAACCAAAGAACTCTTTCACAGCTGCTGTTACAGGCTTAATATTAATCAGGCTTTGTGGAGAAATACCCTCCAAGTCCTGTGTTGTCATACGTTCACGCACAACTCTTTCCATACGGGAAAGACCAATACGATACTGGTTCTGCAACAATTCACCGACCGCACGGATACGACGATTGCCCAAATGATCGATATCATCTTCATGACCAATACCATATTCCAAATGCATGTTATAGTTGATTGATGCAAAAATATCTTCTCTGGTAATATGCTTTGGAATCAGATCATGGATATTCTTCTTGATTGCATCAGCGATATCTTCTGCTGTCTCATTTTCTTCCAGAATCTGTGCTAATACCGGATAGTAAACGAGCTCGTTTACCCCAAGATCCTTTGTATCGAAATCAACATAACCATTGATATCTACCATCATATTTGAAAGGACTTTAACGTTTCTTTCTTCTCCCTGAATCCATACATATGGAACGGCTGCATTCTGGATTGCATCTGCTAATTCGCGGTTTACAACCTTACCAGCTTCAGCGAGAATTTCTCCTGTTGTCTCATCCACAACATCTTCTGCCAAAACTTTACCGCCAATGCGATTACGTAAAGCAAGTTTTTTATTGAATTTATAGCGTCCAACCTTTGCAAGATCATAACGTCTTGGATCAAAGAACATGGCACTGATTAAGCTTTCTGCGCTCTCAACAGTAAGTGGTTCGCCCGGACGAATCTTACGATAAAGTTCAAGAAGACCACCTTCGTAACTACCATTCGGTTCCTTTTCTGTAATAGCAGGATCCTTTGCAAAGGAAGCAAGAAGCTTTGGTTCCTCGCCAAACAAATCAATAATCTGCTGGTTTGTGCCAACACCCAATGCACGAATCAATACAGAAATCGGAACTTTTCTGGTTCTATCAACACGAACATAGAAAACGTCATTGGAATCTGTCTCATACTCCAGCCATGCACCACGGTTTGGAATTACTGTACAAGAATATAACTCCTTACCTACCTTGTCGTGTCCGATTGCATAATAGATTCCTGGGGAACGAACCAACTGGCTGACGATAACACGTTCTGCACCATTGATTACGAATGTACCTGTCTCCGTCATCAAAGGAAGATCTCCCATAAAGATCTCATGTTCATTGATCTCGTCAGTCTCTTTGTTGTAAAGACGAACCTTTACCTTCAAAGGAGCAGCATATGTCGCATCTCTTTCCTTACACTGTGGAATTGTATATTTTACATCATCTTTGCATAATGTAAAATCAACAAACTCCAAGCTGAGCTGACCGCTGTAATCTGCGATCGGAGAGATATCGGCAAATACTTCCTTTAACCCCTCATCAAGGAACCACTGATAAGAATCTCTCTGGATCTCAATCAGGTTAGGCATCTCCAATACCTCTTTTTGTCTCGAGTAACTCATACGCATGCTTTTTCCAGCTTTAACTGGACGTATTCTGTTTTTCTCCATTGACGTTTCACCTCTCGTTTTTATTTTAAGTCTATTGAAAAACGGGCATAAAAATCCCATTGCACCACAATAAAGCACCCTATACTATACAACAACTCATCCCAGGATGCAAGAACTTTTTTTATTTTTTGCTTGACAAATTACAGCTTTTTTGCTTCCATTCGCACAAATTCAATATTTTTTCTCGCCGACACAATAAAAAACACCAGGATTACGAATAACCCTGGTGTCTCTGTTTACAAAACTTTTGTCTCGTCGGGCAAAATTACTTTAATGTAACCTTAGCGCCTTCTGCTTCTAACTTAGTCTTGATGTCTTCTGCTGTAGCCTTGTCAGCTGCTTCCTTAACAAGCTTTGGAGCTCCGTCAACTAATTCCTTAGCTTCCTTTAATCCAAGACCAGTTGCTTCACGAACAACCTTGATAACCTTAACCTTGTTAGGACCTACTTCTGTAAGTTCTACGTCGAACTCGTCCTTTTCTTCAGCTGCTGCTGCGTCTCCGCCTGCTGCTGCTACTACAACGCCTGCTGCTGCAGATACGCCAAATTCTTCTTCACAAGCCTTTACTAAGTCATTTAACTCTAATACGCTTAACTCTTTGATAGCTTCGATAAATTCTTCTGTTGTCATCTTTGCCATGATAATTTCCTCCGTTTTTAAAATTTTAATTCAATATCATTTCTTATTATGAAGTTCTGACTCCGCCTACTGCTCGTCAGCTGCTTCTTCGCTCTCAGCTGCTGCTGGAGTTTCTGCTACTTCGCCACCCTGCTCTGCGATCTGGTTAAGAACTCTAGCCAGATTTGTAATAGGTGACTGTAAGCTTCCAAGTAACTTGGACAGTAATTCGTCTCTTGATGGAACGGCTGCTACTGCCTTCATTCCGTTTGCATCGTAGAATGTTCCTTCTACAACACCAGCCTTGATTTCAAGTGCAGGTGCGGTCTTTGCAAACTTAGCAAGGATACGTGCAGGAGCTGTTGCATCTTCTGTTGAGATAGCAATTGCGCTAGGTCCCTCTAACACTGGAGCAAGGCTTTCATAGTCTGTTCCCTTGAAAGCGAAGTTCATCATTGTGTTCTTGTATACCTTGTAAGTAACGCCTGCTTCTCTTAATTCCTTACGTAACTGTGTGTCTTCTGCTACCGTTAATCCACGATAATCAACAACAACAACTGACTGTGCGTCCTTGATGCTTGCTGAAATCTCTTCAATAATCGGCTGCTTTAATTCAACTTTTGCCACGTTTCGTGTACCTCCTTATTTTATTTCATCTTGCTTAGACTTTGGAGATTTTATCTAATGCTTTGCCAAACAGCAAAACAAAAGCCCCTTTGCACTAGACAAAGAGGCTCAAAAAATCATAATCATATCGTCATAAAAACGATCGACTGTCCTCGGTAGGTTGTGTACGTTATGCCTTGCGGCACCTACTGTCTTCGGCAACATGCTTTCGCATTATATCATTGTATTATACGAATGTCAATAACTACTGTGTAACTTTTGCAACATTTACCTTAACGCCAGGTCCCATTGTAGGAGCCAAAGAAATGCTCTTAATGTACTGGCCCTTAAGACTGCTTGGCTTAGCCTTGTTAATGGCATCCATAAGGGTCTGGAAGTTGTCCGCTAATTTTTCCTCTGTAAAGGAAGCTTTTCCAATTGGCACATGGATAATATTGGTCTTATCCAATCTATACTCAATCTTACCAGCCTTGATATCGTTAACAGCCTTTGTTACATCCATTGTAACTGTTCCTGCCTTAGGGTTTGGCATTAAGCCCTTAGGTCCAAGTACACGTCCCAAACGACCTACAACACCCATCATGTCAGGTGTAGCAACAACAACATCAAAATCCAACCATCCATCATTCTGGATTCTTGGAATCAACTCGTCTGCTCCAACGAAATCTGCACCTGCTGCTGTAGCTTCATCAGCCTTAGCACCCTTAGCGAATACTAAAACCTTTACGTCTTTACCAGTACCATGTGGTAAAACTACAGCGCCACGAATCTGCTGTTCTGCATGACGTCCGTCACAACCAGTTCTGATATGAGCTTCGATTGTCTCATCAAACTTAGCAGTAGCATTCTTCTTAACCAAAGCAATTGCTTCTGCTGTTTCATATTGAGCTGACTTGTCGTATGACTTTACAGCCTCAACGTATTTCTTTCCTCTTTTCATTACTATTTACCTCCTGTGGTATTATCGGGAGAGGTCCCTCCCACTATTCATTCATTAATTCATTATAATTCACAAGGAATCTCCTAATCGCTAAACTCGAGCGTCGCTTACGCTCGCTCTCGTTAATCTCTAGGAGGACCTCGCACTAACCTCGAACTTCGTTATCACTCGTTCTCGCCAAGTGCTATTCGGTCACCTCAACACCCATGCTGCGTGCTGTTCCTTCGATCATTGACATAGCAGCTTCTACTGTTGCTGCATTCAAGTCAGGAAGCTTTGTCTCTGCAATCTCCTGTACCTGAGCCTTTGTGATCTTAGCAACTTTCTTCTTGTTTGGTTCACCTGAACCAGACTGAATCTTAGCAGCCTTCTTAATTAATACTGCTGCTGGTGGTGTCTTTGTGATGAAGCTAAAGCTTCTGTCTGCGTAAACAGTGATAATTACAGGTACAACTGTATCTCCCATATCAGCTGTCTTTGCGTTAAACTGCTTTGTAAATTCTACGATGTTAACACCATGCTGTCCAAGTGCAGGACCAACTGGTGGTGCAGGTGTAGCTTTACCAGCAGGAATCTGCAACTTAATATATCCTTCGATTTTCTTTGCCATTGGATTGTTCCTCCTTAATTCATTTTCTTAACATCTGCAAAACTGATTTCAACCGGTGTTTCACGACCGAACAGTTCTACATTGATCGTCACGCTCTGCTTATTGTGATTCATTGCCTGAATAACACCAACGGTATCTTTCCATACACCGCCGATTACCGCAACCATATCTCCCTCGTCAAAGTCAACGACCACATTGTCAGCCTTGATTCCCAGCGGTCTCATTTCAGCATCTGTAAGTGGTACAGGCTTGCTTCCAGGTCCTACGAACCCGGTCACGCCTCTGGTATTTCTGACCACATACCATGTGTCGTCGTTCATGATCATATTAATCAGAACATATCCTGGGAACATCTTCTTGGAAGATGTTTTTCTAACACCATCTTTCAATTCTGTGACATCCTGCATAGGAACACGAACCTCAATAATCTGATCTTCCAAATGACGATTCTCGATGGTCTTGTCAATATTCGCTTTGACTTTATTCTCATAACCTGAGTAGGTATGAACTACATACCAGTGTGCCTCTGCCATAATACTTCTGCCTCCATTATAAATTCACTAGAAAATCAACGCCATACTGAATCACGTAATCCAGGATTACGATGATAAATGCAACTACAACCGACGTAGCAACAACTGCTACTGTCTGCTTCCCAACCGATGAGCCATCTGGCCAGATGATCTTAGAGAACTCTGTCTTTAGGCCTGCGATACGCTGGGACATGCTTTTCTTTTCTGTGTCTGCCATATCAACTCTCCTTTACCCCAATTACTTGGTTTCTTTGTGTAAAGTGTGTTTCTTACAGAACTTGCAGTACTTACTCGTTTCCATACGATCTGGATGAGTTTTCTTGTCTTTTGTCGTATTGTAGTTACGCTGCTGACATTCTGTGCATGCCAATGTTATTTTCGTGCGCACAACTTCCACCTCCACTTAATTTTTTCTTGTGTTTTTCTATGCCAGAAATTTAGGCATAAAAAAAAGACCTACTTCCGTCGCCTAACAAATATACCATATAAGCTTTTCACCGTCAACTTATTTTTTTCTTTTTTCGCCATCACAGAATGTGGCGCCTATTTAATAAGAAGTTTCCATATTTTGTGGATGACATTTTTGTCAAAACGTACTATAATATAAATGAATAAATGGATTTTTATACCCTGCGCACAGATGGTTATGAAACAAGGAAGGTTTCGTTGGATTCTCAACACACCAGCTGATGCATATTTCAAGGAAGAAAGGAGGGGATGTCTTATGGCTCGTATTGACGCCGCATGTAATTATCTTTTGTCAACCTATGGCAAAGCCACAGGTTCTCGTTATGATTCCCATAAGAAAAGTGAATTGCGCTCACTTTACAACAACATCATAAAGTTAAACAAAGAATCCCCTCTATATAAGATTACACAGACAGGGGATGTTAAAGAATTTGCTATCGATGTCAAGGCCAATGCACACCAGCTGCAAAATGCCATTTCCGCGCTAAATGATGACGGGGATGATATTGCATCTATGCTTAAGAAAAAAGTAGCGGTATCCTCTGACGAAGATACTATTTCTGTACATTTTGTAGGAAATGATGCTGACCAGGATCAAAACGGCTTTGATATGGAAGTCATTTCTCTGGCTGGACCGCAGACCAACGAAGGTCATTATCTGCGCCGCAATGATTACAGCTTTGAAGAAGGGACATACTCCTTTGATTTGGACATGCCAACAAATTCCTATGAATTCCAGTTCAATGTCAATCCCGGTGATAATAACTTTGATGTCCAGAGCAAAATCGCCCGCCTGATCAACCAGTCAGACATCGGTCTGCTTGCAGAGGTAAAGCTAAACCGTCGAGGCGAGAGTGCGCTTAGCATCCAATCCAAACAAACCGGACTTTCCGCAGATGAAACTTCCATTTTCTCCATTCAGTCCGGAAGTTCCTGGAACGAAATCAATACCCTTGGTATTTCACATATTACGAAACCTGCAACCAACTCTGTTTTCCGTTTAAACGGACAGGAACACTCGTCTTTGTCAAATACCTTTACCATCAATCGCTCTTTTGAAGTAACAATGCATAAGGCTTCCGCCGAGGCAGGCAAGCCAGTCCATATTGGCTTTCAGGCAAGCACTGCTGCCATCACAGAAGGCATTGACAATTTACTTGGCGCATACAATAAGTTATATGATGTAGGAAGCAAATATGCCACATTACATGGCAGCCACCGCCTGTTAAACGAGGTTTCTGCCATCAGCAATCATTTTTCTGATGCACTTGCTGCTGTTGGCATTTCCTCTAACGAAAGCGGACATTTACAGCTGAACCAAGAGCAGTTCTCTGCTGCCATCTCAGGAAATGATGCTTCCGAACATTTTAACACGTTGAATCAGTTTAAGAGTGCGTTGTCCGGTGAGGTCAACCGCATCTCTATTGATCCGATGCGCTACATCAACAAAGTAATTGTAGAATATAAAAATCCCGGCAAAACCTTTGTGGCACCATATGCCCCAAGTGCTTATGCCGGAATGCTCATTGACCAGGCTTTATAAGACATTCTCTTCTTTCAGAATGTTACACATCTTCCTCATTCGCTCGATGTAGGTATGATCTGCTTTTACACGTTCATACCCACATCGGGCGATTTTTTACGTTCTTCTTCATGTTTTGAATAAAAATCAAGCCTAAATCATCCAATACGCTCCAATCGTTCCTTCGCCGGCTCATAATTTCCCGCTTTTCTGTAAAATTCCTTTGCCTCGTCCATACGATGCTGCTTTTCACGACACTGCCCAGCATAATAACAAGAAAGATAGCTGTTGCTTCCTTCAATCGCATCCGGTTTTTCATTTGTCGCTTTTGCAAATTCTATAACTGCCTGTTCGTATTGTTTCTGCTCGAAATAAATAAGCCCCATAAGCATACAGAAATCTGCATATGCACTAAAGTCATCATAAACAGCCTCAAGTACAATCCCTTCTCTTCCCTGATCACTATTAAGCAAAGACAATCCGTACCCTTTGACCATCTCGATTACAAACTCGTCTCTGATATCTAAATTAAACGCAAGCCCCATCTCAAAGTATTGCGCTGCCGTCGCATAATCCTCAATGATATAAAAGCTCTTACCCAATGTATATAACAAATATCCCAACTCATTCTGCACATCCTCTGGTGCTTCCTGCAAATCCTCGTCCGCATGCATATTCACAAAATGCTCCAGCTCCATCTGCAGTAATTCGATGCTGCGCAATACATCTTCTTTATCGCCAATATAATCTTCCACAAAAAAATCTTTCGCCAATGTATATGTCATAAATACACTCCATTCTGTTTTATATTTTCCACTTTGTAATTCTACCATAAATTAGCATAAAGCATAGAAAAAACGAGAGAAAAGCGCTTAACATATCTAGCGTATTTCTCTCGATTTCATATCTATTGGCCTATAGCACGCCGTTCTTCCGGCAAAAGATCAAAATGTCGTGACACAATTGATTTCATCACTTCTATATCTGTTTTCATTTTTTCATGACTCTCAATAGAAATGCTATATCTGTCAAACTGCGTTCCATATGCATCACATAATGTAATAATTCCTGGTCGAATATCGTTTTCGATGTTAAGCTCGATGTTCGTTACTCGATTCTCGATGTTCGTTACTCGATCTTTCACTTCCGACATATCTTTCTTCAATGGTTCAAGCTTTTCATCTAATTTTTGATCCATCATGTCAGACATAGTTGCTTTTAGCTTCTGATCCACCATGTCAGACACGGTGCTTCCTAGCTTCTGGTCCATCATGTTAGACATCGCTACCAGCAATTCTTCATTCGTCATAACTTCTTCCTCCTTTCATACATATTTCCTTTGGGAACATTGTATAAGGCAAGAATTCATGAACTAAATGACACTACTCTAAGATAAAATTGAAACGTGAACTGCTCATCAGCACGCCCTCCGAAGAATCACCGCCTTATGTGCCATTGATTGTACTCTCATTTTTCTAAAAATGCAAGGCGAAAATATCAACACATCATTAAATAAAAAAGTTATTTATTCTTTTCGCTTCATTTTCCTGCTTTTTCTTCTGAATCATAAATTGATATGACTGAAGTGCTTGCTTCTTCTTTTGCTCCGAAACAGCTTTTGCATAGTCAAGATCTTCCAGTTTGCTCTTTGACGCTGTTGTATTATAAGAAACATTCGCATTGTATCTAGCCGCATAATCAAGTCTATTATACTCGGCTCCGCCTTTACTTCTCTGTTCGGTTACTTTATCCAATGCGCGATCTATCGTATCCAAATTAAAATTCCCAGTAACATCAAAATCCTTTATGCCAAGTGCAGCAAGTGTCGCATCGCCTGCACTAATCGAAACTTCATTCCCCTTTGAACTTGTCACCATAGAAAAAGCTGTATTAGAACCATCTAGTAATTTTTTGCCATTGTAGTCCGTCTGATCCGCAATATTTGCAATCCCCTGCTTTAATTGATCAACTTCTTTTTGAATAGCGTTTCGACCGCTATCACTCAAAAAGCCATTTTTCGCCTGCACTGCGAGTTCGCGCATTCTCTGAAGATAATCTGTGATGTTGCCAAGCGCTGCATCAGAAATATTTAGTGCATCTTTCCCTGATTCAATATTGCGCGAACCAGCATCATAGCCCTTGATTTGTTTCGTCTGCTCTTCAATTATACTCAAATCAGCTACTCCATCGGCTGCTGTATTTATTCTTTTCCCGCTCGCAAGTTTTCTGTAATCCGATTGTGTAGAAATATTTGAAATTCCGTTCATATCGCTTACCTCCTTTGTAATCATTATATAATGGTTCTGGGAAAATTTCAATTTGCACTATCTGGTTTTTCCCTATAATGTATCAATCAGCGATATTACTTCTTTGATTGGCATAATTCGCTCATCCACCTCTAACGCTCTATGGTTTTTCAATATGTCTATTGCTGTCTGCTGCATTGCTGGAAATGCACTTCTAATTAGTTGATTTGCGTAAATAACAACATTTACACCATATTCGCCAAGTTCTTTTTCCGTTACACTGTTATACGATGTAGGGACTACAACTAACGGAATGTCCTTATATATCTCTCTAAACTTCGTGCAAAATTCAAGAATCTCTGTAGGATCTTTCTTTCTACTATGAATCATGATACCATCTGCACCGGCTTCTACATACGCCTTCGCTCTGTTCAGCGCATCCTCCATCCCTTTTTCAAGTATCAGACTTTCCACTCTTGCAATTATCATAAAATCAGATGTTAGTTGAACTTTTTTTCCAGCTCTTATTTTTTCGCAAAAATGTTCTATCGTATCTTGTTCCTGTTCCACTTCAGTCCCAAACAGTGAATTTCTCTTCAAACCTATTTTATCTTCAATAATTATGGCAGATACACCCATTCGTTCCAGTGATCTGACAGTATATACAAAATGGTCAATCAGACCGCCTGTGTCACCATCAAAAATAATTGGTTTTGTTGTCACCTCCATAATATCATTGATTGTACGCAATCTAGATGTTATATCAACAACCTCTATATCAGGTTTTCCTTTTTCTGTTGAATCGCACAAACTCGATACCCACATTGCATCAAATTGATCTAATCCTTGCTCAGATGCCACAACCGTTTTTTCTGCAATAAGACCTGTTAATCCACTGTGTGCCTCTATGGTTTTTACAACAGGAACCAAGTGCAACAATTTCTTTAATCGCGCTCTTCTAAATTCTGGCATCGCCAATTTTTGTTGAATTTGTCTGTCAATCTTAGCAACCCTATCATTGTATGTATATGGTATTTCTACTAATTCTCCACCATATTTTTCTATATTCTCAAGCACGTTTTCCCTAATAGAGTTTTTTGGTTCTTTTCTCCAATCATCTCCATGAACAACAATATCTGGTCGCTCCTGTTCAAATATATCATCATACATAATGGATTTTTGCACGATCACTCTTTTTACATTAGGAACTTTACTAATCATTTCCATTCTTTCTTCCAACGATTTGATAGGAAATAAATTGTATCGGATCATTTCAGCGTCACATAGAACGCCCACTGTGACCTCCCCTAATTTAGCAGCTTCGTTTATAATATTAAGATGTCCTTCATGTATTACTTCTACGCAAAAACATGTATATACTTTTTTCATCGCATACTATCTCCATCGTGGTTATCTATCAGATTCAAAAAACGTTCTAGACTATATATCAAGAATTTCTGTTCTCCTGTCATTCCCTCAATACAATTTTCCTTAAATTCACTGCGTTTTGGTCCACCCCAATCCCTTAGCCAATAATCCGTTGCACGAGCCATAGCAATTTTTTCCGGAATTTCTAACTGTGGATACTTCTCTTTAAAAAGTGCTCTTATCAAATACTTACTCTCTCCATTGCGCACTCTTTCCAAATCTAATGGTTTTCCCATCTTTAATTTTGCATATGGGTCAAAATATTTTATATTCGCATATTCAAAACTATTAATATATGCTGCAGAGGACGAACTTGCAAATACTTCATTTAAAAACTTTATATAGTCTACATAATCACCCACCTGGTATCTTCTATACACAGCATCCATATCTTCATATTCTTTTAATACTTTTTGCGGCTGTACAAATGTATATCTTTCTTTCCATTCCTCATATGTCCAATCCCGAGAAAGTAATCGATCCATTCCGCCAAATGCCATATCTGCATTATCACCATAAATTATCTTTTTAATGCCATCCTGTTGCATTCTCTTCACTAATGCATATACTTGGGGCTCATTCGCAAATACAGGGCAACCATCATTTAGCATCAATTCATCCATACAAGCTATATAGTCATCCCAATCCACATCAACGACAATGTGTTCAAGTCCATATATTTCGCAATATTTTTTCGCACGAGCTGTCTCATCTACAGCGTTTGGTGCAGAGCATTTTGCAGTATATGCTTTCGTCCCCTTCGGCATGTATGACGCAAGTATCGCTGAATCCATACCTCCGCTAAGCAAAATTCCCGCATCCGATAAATCAATAGCAGACAGCTGTGATTTTATAGCATGGTCTATCTCTTCTGCTGAATCACATGCCAACTTTTCATCCTCATCATATAATGTAATATTTTTATGTTTTAAATTCTCTGAAAATACTTTTTCTTCATCCACAATATATCTAAATGTCAAAAAAGAGCTCATACAATATTTTTTATCTATCACCATAACATTCTCTCCTACTATCACATTTTTCCCATAATTTCTTCTGCTTTTTTTAAATCATTCACATCATCTACTTCATACCATTTCTCGCCCCGAAGGACTTCTCCATATATAGGGGTATTTCCCATCGTCACTATACTTCTCATAACTTTTTCCATTGGTTGCATAACCCCATTTTTTTCTATATAGGATTCCACTTCCGGCATCAAACTATTTCTTACAAACGCCACACTAAACTTATGGATATTAACAGTCTTATATTTATCCGAAAGCACATATCCATCTTCTTGATCGCTCTTATGTCTCCAATCAATTATCCTTGCATCCTTGCCCAGAGTCACAAATGTTCCTTCTAAATTCTCGTTATACGGTTCCAATATTGACACATTTTTATATCTTGATTCGTCTGCCCTCTGTAAAACTTTTTTTTCAAAAACGACATCACCTTCTATGACATATAGAAAATCAAATTCTCTGTTTATGCTTTCCAATCCATAATTTAATGATAGTATCGTGTTGCTATTTTTATAGTCCGGATTAACGACAAATTGTATATCCATCCCAACCTTCATCTCTTTGATTTGCTGCATCAATTTTTCATGCAAATATCCGACAACAATTATCACTTCCTTGACATCAAAACTTTCCAGATTTTCTAAAGTTCTCTGTATAATTGGCATACCACCAACCTTTGTCATGCATTTGTGTTCTGTTTCTGTCAGTGGTTTTAATCTGCTTCCCAATCCAGCTGCCAAAATTATTGCTGTTTTTCTCATTCTTTACCTCTCTATTCCAACCCAAGCTCATTTACAATCGCTTCACATAAAATAGTGCTAGCAACTTCTAATTCATCCAACGACAAGTATGTCGGTGCCAAACGCAAAAACTTATCCTCCGGATCAATCCCATATGGAAACGTAGACCCTGCTGGCGTTATTCTAAGTCCTCTTTCTTTACAATACTCATACACCTTTTTTGCACCACCTGATGCAAATTCTAGATTGATAAAATAACCTCCTTTTGGATTATTCCATTTTACATTATCATTATATCCAATTCGATTTGTTAACATATCATCTATCAAATCAAACTTAGGTTTTATAATCGTCCTATGTTTTGCCATATGATCCAATACACCCTGTTTATCTTTCAAAAACAAGGCGTGTCTCAACTGGTTTATTTTGTCTCCAGTTTTCAATTGTAGCAACGATGTTTTCTCAAGCCACTTAATATTCTCTATACTAGATGCACATCCTGCTACTCCACCTCCCGGAAAAGTAATTTTGGATGTTGAGAAAAACTCAAATACCCTGTTCGGATGAACCGAAGTGTTTTTTAATATATTACTTATCGCAACTTCCTCGTCTGTTAAATGATGCACCACATATGCATTATCCCAAAAAACTCGAAAATCACTTGCAGCTTCCATACTTGCAATCCTATGAACAACTTCATCCGAATAGATTGCACCTGTTGGATTTGAATACAATGGCACACACCACATACCCTTTATGCAGGTATCATTTTTCACTAGTTCCTCTACGATATCCATATCCGGACCATCATCGTTCATTTTTACTGGAATCATCTCAATTCCAAATGTTTCACATATTTTGAAATGCTTCTCGTATCCAGGTGATGGACATATGAATTTTACATTTCCTGATTCTTTCCAAGGTTTTTCTCCATCAAGTCCCAAAAACATAGCCTTTGCCACCACATCATACATAATTGTAGTGCTCATGGTTGATCCCAAATAAATTTGCTCATTGGAAACATCTAGTATCTCAGAAAAAATGTTCTTTAACGGGGTAATTCCACCGGTTCCCGCGTAGCCCCTATAATCAGTTTCATATTCTAAGACAGTATCTGATCTTACTAGATCTAGCATAGGCAAGGACAAATTTAATTGTTCTTTGCAAGGCCACCCTCTTTCCATATTCAAATTTACATTCATCATTTCTACGCTCATCTTTTACCTCACGAATTTCCATGTACTTTATTGATTTCCTCAATCTCCTCTATTACAGCATCTAATGATGTGAATAAATTGGAGAATGCCCTTTTGACACTCTATCCTCCACTGGTGGCAATTGCATATAATCGCCATACCATTTTTTTAGCACTTCATCATACCCTATTGGTATTCGATACTTCTCACCCTCAAATTCCATTAAAGCACTCTGTTCATACCATTTTTTTGGCATAACCACGGAACCATCCCTAGGTTGTGGATAAAATCGGCCAAAATAACCAATACCAATGTTTTCTGATGTGTCATAATCATATCGCATAAGCATTTCATTCATTTTTTCAAATAATTTCTTGTGTGTTTTTAAAGAATATCTATCTGTTCCATACGGAAGCACCACCTGTTCGCTCCATACATTTTCCCAATACATAAACTCCTGTCTAAAGGTGACCTGTTCTTTTGTCTCTTTCGGATATCCACATAATGGGAAAATATCTATACCCATCCCGGTCCATGCACGCATTGGGAAAAATCGGTATTCCGTAAAGATATCTTCATTTTCTATTTTTGACAGCGTGCTTATTGGAAGATCCTCAAGCTGTTCATTAAATACACTGTTCCAGAAAAATTCACATTCTTTTGGAAACAATTTTCCAAATTTGATATAATCTGGGGCAGGCATGGTAATATCAATATCTTCATCCCAAGGTATAAATCCTTTATGTCGTACAGCACCTATGAGCGTACCAAAATGAAGATAATATCTTAAACTATGCTCTTCACAGAATTCATGAAACCACTTTAATATCTTCAACTGCAACAATTGTGCTTCTCTTAACGAAATCTCCCTCGCACCTTCTGGTAGCACCAAATTATTAGGCATCGTATTCATTGTAATATTATTAAACACATGTATATCATTTTTTAACCCTGCATCTATATTTAACAACGAGTCTACTCTCTGTTGGGAATCTCGTAATGGAGTAATCAAAATATAGTGTTCTCCTGCATCCGCAATATACGCACCGATTTCTTTTTCTGACCTAATTTTTAATCCACACCAGATTTCTCCAATTCTTCGTTCATCAAATATTTCAATGTTTTGAATTCCTTCCCGCAAAAAGAAATAGATAAAAGTTTTTGATAATACATCAAACCCATACACAATTATTCTTTTATTATGTAAATCACATGTTGCAATTTCTTCCATCGCAACTTCTTTTATGTATTTTTCGCAATTATCATATATCATATTTTCTTGTCTCCATTATTTTCGGTTATTTATCGTTATTCATTTTTTCTGCAATTTCCATAAGCATTTCATTTGTTATAACACTAAAGTGTTCTCCATCTTTTTCTATATAAGCGCCTTCATATGGTGGAAACCAAAAAGCTTTTATTTTTCTTTCGATTTCCTCTGGCGAATCTGTTTCATAAATTTTTCTAGCTCTATTCAAATCTTTTCTTTTATAAAATTTTCCCGTTTGCTGTTGCTCAACAGATGTCAAACTTCCAATTTTCACATACTCATTTACCAAATGTTTCAACATTTCATATCCCAAATCCCACGTTGCATTACTAAGCAATATTCCGTATTGTAAATCCGGCGTGATTTCAAAATATCTCTTTTCAATAATTGGTCCCCTATCAAATTCACTTGTCATAATATGAAAAGTACCTCCCCAATAGGTTTCTCCATTATAAAGTCCATGACAAGCACATGCATTTCCTTTGTATTCAGGGAGTGGCGCAGGATGATAATTTATTGCACATTTTGTTTTTCCCAAAATATACGGCCAAAATATAGTCGTCTATTTTTTTAGGATAAGAAAAAGAAATCAGCAAGTCGATAGATGATTCTTCAAAATCTTCATTTATTTTATCCCGCGTTTTGTCATCATAGATGTTAATATCATTTTTTTCGCAAATTTCTCTAACGTTTTCACATTTATCTGGTATTAAACATCCTCTCAATTCAATATTCTCGTTTGACAATAAAAAATTTAATCCTCTAACTGCATTTTTTGAATTTCTGCACGCATATAATACTTGCTTCATTTTTCCTTTTTCTCCTTAAAATTCTAAAATAACGTTTTATAACGGCAAATATTGATGCCACGGGCAGAAAATTTCAATCTGTTGATATCCCATCTCTTGTAATTGTTCTTCTATGTCAGCCGTATACGGACTTGCGACAACAACATTGTAATCCGTCAATCTTGGAGCAACTATTTCTACTCCATTGATTCGCAAGTGATGCAGTCTTTCATTGTTTTCAAAAATCATTTTTGGCTTATAACCTTCTCCAAATTGTCCAAAAAATTCTTCCGCATATCCACCTGCTCCAAATAAAACAAAATCTTTTTCTATGCATTTCAAAAGCAAATCATAATTATTATTTAAACTATATTTTTGTCTTTCTTTCTCAGGACATACTTTATCAATATTGT